>Ga0214919_10004236_pt1 | contig 21084 bp, 17 predicted proteins | sample LL1503_MetaG_FD_177994 | JGI IMG/M metagenome (GOLD analysis project Ga0214919, IMG submission 177994) | Freshwater microbial communities from Lake Lanier, Atlanta, Georgia, United States - LL-1503 | ecosystem: Environmental > Aquatic > Freshwater > Lake | place: USA: Georgia | collected... | reverse complement strand
AGTATTAGTATTAGTATTAGTATTAGTATTAGTATTAGTATTAGTATTAGTATTAGTATTAGTATTAGTATTAGTATTAGTATTAGTATTAGTATTAGTATTAGTATTAGTATTAGTATTAGTATTTGTAATGTATAAAAGATAATCATAATGTAAACACAATTTATAAATATATTTTTTTATACATTGATGTAAATTCTTTAATATTATTATTAAACCCGTTTAATTCAAGTTGAGTGTTATTATTGCTAAGTAATCGTTGTTTTGTAGATTCATAATATTCTTTATGATATTGTAAATTTACAAAATCTTTTTCAAATGTTTTACATTGCATCCATACTTGCTCTAAATGTTCTAATGTAGGTGAATATATTAAATAAGCAAACCATAAAGATTTTTGTAATAAATTGTGTAAAGCGTGTGAAATAAACACTTTCGTAGATATAATATTTTTGAAGGATTGTTTATTATCATAATTATATCCATAATGTGTTAATAATAATTGTAAATCAATACCGCTAAAATTTTGAAACCAACTATGTGATTTTGTAGATAGCATATGAATACCTAAATCATATTTTGTTATATTACTATTATATAGTTCTAACGAATTTTTATTTATAGATGTATTATTAAATACAAATATATCAAAATATAATGTATTTGTATTATATGTAGGTTTATGTATATAATCACTTTTACTTTTACTTTTACTTTTACTTTTACTTTTACTTTTACTTTTGCTTTTACTTTTACTTTTACTTTTACTTTTACTTTTATTATTATTATTATTATTATTATTATCAATCTCAAAACATATTATTTTAAACATTTTATAAGGTATATGTAAATGCACGCCATTAAAATTATAAGATGTACTATCTGGGATACTCCCAGTAAATACTTTAATATTTTTTAATTTATTATTACGTCCTAAATATCTACACCAAGTTTCAAGAACTGCCCAAACACTACTATTAAAAACCATGTCTTGTGGTGTAATATTACTTAATAAAAATGTTTCATTATATATATTTATATTTGTTTTATGCTGACCTGCCGGGGCATTATGACCCATACTACCACCATATTCCATATATTTTTTATAATCATTTAATGATAATGCAAACTTCTCAGGTATTAAAATATCAGGTTTAAACGGATCTACTAATTTTGACCTATCGATATAGTTTTCATTATTTAGTGCTGGTTTTCTATTATCTTGAATAATATGTTTAATATTTTCCATCACTAATAAAGGATATTTATATTTACAACAATAAAATATATCAAATTCTATTTTTTTTAACAGTAATATGGTTGTATCTTTCGGTTTATTATGTGCAAATATTGATTGATAATTATTTAATGTATCTAATAATTTTGAACTAGTTATAGTACGTTGAGATATCGTATCATTTGTTGTATTAATTAATGTATTATGTGTATATTCACGTTGCTTATCTGAAAATGCTATATTTTTTATGGTTTGGTTTATTGAATGCGTTGTTATTTTTTTTTTATAATGTGTCGCACGCGATTTATTAACTATATTTTTTGCTTGAAAATGTTTTTTAATATATAATGTTTTTGACATTATAAATATACTTATTTAAAAATATTTTAAAAATACTTAAACTTATAAATAAGTTAGATATTATATTTTATTAGTTTATTAGTTTATTAGTTTATTAGTTTATTAGTTTATACATAAATATAAAATAATATTATAATAAGTAAATAAGAAGTAAATAAAAAATACAAAATAATACACATATACACATATACACATATACACATATACACATATACACATATACACATATACACATATACACATATACACATATACACATATACACATATACACATATACACATATACACATATACATTATAAAATGACTGCTGGGGCATTATTACAATTACAAAATGGCACATCAGACCGTATGGCGTTTTTAATATCAAATAAACAAATAACACATTTTAAATCTGTATATAAAAAATATTCTAATTTTTCTACTGAATTTATAAATATTCAACCAATATTAACTAGCAGTGTATTATCATTTGATAAAGATACTAAAATAACATTTGAAATACCCCGTGATGGTGATGCAATTAGTAATATATATTTAACACTTGAATTACCTGATATATATTCAGATTCAAATTATCAGTTTCAATGGATTAAACGTATTGGAGAATATATTATAAAAGATGTATCATTACAAATAGATACAAATCAAACAATTGATAAACACTATAGCGAATGGTTTCACGCTTATAGCGAATTAAATTATGATGAAGGTAAAAAAAAAGGTTATTATAGAATGATAGGTAATATACCTGAACTATATGATCCTGCGAATGCACCTGGAAATGGAGGTATATATCCTAATAATACTAGGTTTGCACCTAATTTACCAACAATACCATCAATTATTAATCGTAAAATCTATTTACCATTAATATTCTGGTTTAATAAAATGTCATCATTTAGTTTTCCATTAATAGCAATACAAAAAACTATAATGAATATTACATTTAATTTCCGACGCTTACAAGATTTATATACTATTGTAGATTATGGTATTACTAATAAACGTATTAAACCAACAACCACATCCCACTATATAGGAAATTTCTTAAACCCGCAAGATGTAAATAAATCCTCACTATACATTAACCCACGCCTTGAAATTAATAATATTTTTCTAGATAATCTAGAACGCACACAATTTGCATTATCATCACACGAATACTTAATTACACAATTACAATGCATTAATAAAATAGAAGCTACTAGCAAAACATTAACAATCGATTTAAAAAACTTTAATAAACCGATTACACAATTAATCTATATGATACGACGTAGTGATATGGAAAACATTAATGAATGGTCTAATTATACTAACTGGAATATACAAGATATACCACCATATAGTAATAATTATATTAATCCATATGGTAATGCTCTTGCGCTTACAACAAATAATATTAAATATTATAAAAATAAAAATCTATTAAAATCGGCAATTATTCGAATTGAAAACTACGAAATAACTACTGGCGACTCTGTTGATAATGATAATTCATCTGGATCGCATATAAGCGGAAAGGATAACTTATTCTTTAATTTAGTATCAAATTTTAATACTAATCGTAATATACCACAAGAAGGTATATATACATATTCATTTGCTTTAGATAATACAAATTTACAACCTAGCGGTGCTATAAATTTTTCAGGAATTACAAATAAACATTTAATACTTAATTTAACTGATTTAAATCCTAATGAAACTATAAATAGTAGTACAGGCACACCATATACATATAATTATGTTATAAATGTATTTGCTGTAAATTATGAAATACTTACAATTATGGGTGGAATGGCAGGTATTAGTTCTGCTAACTAATTAATAATTATTAATTAATATTTAATATTTAATATTTAATATTTAATATTTAATATTTAAGATTTAGTATTTAAGATTTAGTATTATTTATTAATTAATATTTATTAATTAAGTAGTATTTATTTTAGTTAATAAATATAGATATAATATAAATATATATATAAAATGGTAAAACAAAATAATAAAAAAACTAATACAAAAACTAATACAAAAACTAATACAAAAACTAATACAAAAACTAATACAAAAACTAATAGTATTAGTAAATTTGAGGATATTGGTTCAGATATTAGTTCTGGGTATGAAGATCTTATTGATATATTGAGTATTTCACCATCTGCGGGTGATAAAAAAAGTATAACTTGGAATGACCAATTTAATGACTATGTTATATTATTCCTAAAATATTCTTGTTTTGTAGGTATATTAATATTAAATTTTTTAGGTTTATCAGTATCATTAAATTGTAATTCGGATCAAGAACTAACAACACGAATATTTAGCGCTATATTTGCATTTTTCTTTGGTGTTGTATATTTATTAGTTAATTATTATACATTTAAAGTATTATCACAAGGTAAAATGTGTAAAATGAATAGAGATAAATTATTCCCTTTTAGAACGTAATGCTACTAGGATGGCTACTAGGATACTAGGATACTAGGATACTAGGACACTAATTAATATATAAAAAACTTTCATCAATATGTGTATTTAATCTATCAAAATATGATTTAAAATTTGTATTAAATGATGTATCATTCAAATCTGGATTATCATTAATTGCATTTTCAATCATGCATTGTTCGATATTATAATTTTCATATACTTTTTTTTCTTTCTGTTTTCTTTTTATTTCAGATAATGTTAATTTATTATTATATTCTGCATTATTATATTCTTTATTATTAGTGTAAAAATTGCACGTATCAGTATCAAAAGTATTTGTTGCGATCTTACGACTACATTCTCTTTCCATTGATACTGTTGGATCATCTTTTGATTTACGATTTACTAAATCTATAAATGGAATACTAGTAGGGCATTTATTAGTTTCTAAATAGTTTAATGCTAATTCTTTTGAATCAAATTTTAAAGGATTTTTAATACCATCAACTAGCATCTTAGAATTAAATAAAAAATAATATTCACCATTAGATACTAGGTATTCCCAACACGATTTAGGAATTACAACATCATCAACAAATACTATAAAATTATCTAGTGATTGATTTTTTAAAACGTTGTATAATAATATTAATATTATTATTACAACTATTATACCTGCTATATTACACATAATATTAATAATATTAATAATATTTCTATTTCTATTACTATTAAATAATATATAAAATATTATAAAAATATTATTTAATTTATCTAAAATATTATAAAAATATTATTTAATTTATCTAAAATTAACTATTAATCTAAATCATCAATATTATTAATATTATTAATATTATTAATATTATTAATATTATTAATATTATTAATATTATTAATATTAGGTATTAGTGTTGGTGCGGATGCTTGTATATTATGTGTATTAAATGATGGTGTATTAAATGATTGCGTTGGTGATTGGTTAAATGTATTATTATTTAATATAGAGTTTTTATCTAATATCATTAATGTATAGAATAAAAAAGGCAACATATCACGTATTGATTGGGGATTGTTTGATATTGGTGTTGGTATTTGTATTTGTGTTGCTAGTTCTGGTATTGCTAGTTCTGGTATTGCTAGTTCTGGTATTGCTAGTTCTGGTATTGCTAGTTCTGGTATTGCTAGTTCTGGTATTGCTAGTTCTGGTATATTAGTACTATTATTAATATTAATATCAATATCTGCAATACTATCTAGACTAGTATTATATAATTTATAATTTATATTTTGTAATTGTATATTTAAATCTAGCATTGTTAAATGTATTTGTGTTATTTCATTTATTGTTATAATATCTTTAACTTTTGTAATAATATTTTTATAATTTTCATATTTAGCACAATATGTCATATAATTTAAATTAATTTCATTATATAAATTGTTAAAATCATCAATAGATGTTATATTCATTTTACTTATAACTAAGTATAATGCATAAATTATAGTAATATTAGAAACTTAATAATTAGTTTAATCGCATAAGAACTTATAAATTTATAAAATTATATAATATATTATATATTATATAGTATATGATGGAGGGTATATAGTCTTATTATCATTTTTTGTATTTATATTATCATCATATGGTGGCAAAACTATTATATTTCCATATTCATCATACATTTCATATGGCGATCCGCGATTACTAGTATTCATAGTGCTATTATTATTATTATTATTATTATTATTATTATTATTATTATTATTGCTATTATTGCTATTATTGCTATTATTGCTATTATTATTATTGCTATCATTACTATTATTATTATTATTGCTATCATTACTAATCATTAAAGTATTATATCGTAAAGGATACAAACGATGTAAACGCGTTGTAGGATTATAACAGGTATAAACATAAATAAACGCTAATAATGATAATAATGCTAGTAATAATATATTTACATTATGAAAAGATTCAGTATATAAGCACAATGTATTTGCTTTTATTTCTATTTGTTTTTTAATACAATCACAATAACAATTTATATCATCATTATAATCATTATTATTATAATTATTATAATTATCATCATCATCAACATTATTATTATAGACATTATTATTAATATTAATATTAATATTAGTATTATTTATACTAATTGTATTATTATTGTTAAAACATATTGTATAACAACTGTGTAAAATGTGCTTACATATAATAACAGTTTTATTAACACATTTATCCATTTTATTTATTATAATAATATATATAATATATATATAAAATATATATAAAATACTTTATAAAATACTTTATAAAATACTTTATAAAAATGAAACGCATTACATTTCCAATTAGATATGTTCCAACAAAACTAACAAATGAAGATAAACAAAAACAAGTTAATATGTTATTAAAATCAAAACAACTTTATAAAAAACAAAAATATTATATCCGCAAACCTCTTATATCATACACACACAAAAAATCAAAGCACCTAGCAAATGCTTATAAAATATATAATATTAAAAATATACTACCTAATAATGATTTAGCATTAAAAACCGGTTGCACTCTATCAGCATTAAATCAAATTGTTAAAAAAGGCGAAGGCGCATACTATTCATCAGGTTCGCGACCAAATCAAACAGCACAATCGTGGGGATTAGCGCGGTTAGCAAGTTCAATAACTGCGGGAAAATCCGCATCTGTTGATTATGATATAATTGATAAAGGATGTAATCACACTAAAAAAGCATTTATTTTAGCAAATAAATCAAAACGTAAATATAAATTTGGACACACAAAAACAAAAAAAATAAGTATAGCAATTACTACACAAAAGAATTAAAAAAAAATAACAGTAAAATCTAAACAAACTCCATAAGAACATATTTATAAGAACATATTTATAAGAACATATTTATAAGAACATATTTATGCGGTATCGGATTTTTTCTTAGCTGGTGAACGCTTTGCTTTAGTTGCAATTGTTTTAATAGTTTCAGCAATAGGTTCGGCAATAGGTTCAGCAATAGGTTCGGCAACATCAACCGCAATCGCAATCGCAATTTGTGTATTATTAATAATAACGGGATCATCATCATCAGATTCGTCTTTATCGTCTTTATCGTCTTTATCTTCTTTATTTATTTTATTAAGTTTTGCGTCAGCAATAATAGCATTTGTAATATCTGTTTGAATTAATAATTTTACATTAGCATCATTTTTATCTTTATCACCTGATGTATCAATTGTATTAATATCAGATGTATGCATATTAGGATTTGTTCGTAATGCTTCTTTACTTTCCCAAGTAGCTAATAATGATTTATATATTTCTTTATCTTTCATATATTCAGTATCATATGGAAATCTTTCATCATTACTAATAGTTTTCCATATTTCAGCAACTTTACTTAATAATTCACGATTAGTTAAAGTTAAGTTTTGAGATTTAAATAATTTACGTTTATCAGCAAGAAAGCGAAAATACGTTGATATTGGTTGTTTTGGTTTTTCATTTTCTGAACGTCGTGATTTATCTTCATTAAGTTGTTTTGCATATTCGATATCATAAATAGATTTTAATTTATTTGATTCAATTTCATATATATTAAGTTCATTATTTTCTTTGCATTTTTCTTTATATTCAATGTATGCTTTAGAACAATTAGATAAGTTAAATTTAATATTATTATCAATACAAAATTTCTTATAATATGTTGTCATAAATAATATATTAGATGATTTTTTTGTAGGCATATTTGTAGGAATAAATTTATATTTAGGAGTTTTTTCCCGTTTAGTAGCGCGTTTAATATTTTTTTTAATTTCTTCAATAGTAATACCACTTGCAGATACTATAATTTCATTAATTGGAATACCTTCATAATTATTTTCTATATATGTAAATAATTTGTTAAATGCTTTAACAATTGTAGGGTTTTTAAATTCTTTATATAAGCATCCATCGGCACTTTTAGATAGTTGTTGTTGCTGAATTTGTTCCATTGTAAATGTAATAGTATTAATTGTATTATACGATTAACTTTTTATATTAATAAAATATTATAAGTTATCTAGCATTTTAGATTTCAATTTTTTATTTTACTTTGCATATTTATTGTATTTGTGGTATTTGTGGTATTTGTGGTATTTGTGGTATTTATGGGTTTAAGTTCATTGTATTCTGTATGTGTATATAAATATAGCATTAATGAAATATAGTATAGTATATAAGAAAATATATAATCATTATCTGTATATTTAGCAAATATAAAATATTTACGCATTGGAAAATCTATACATAAAAATACTATAAATATTGATATATTGATTATTATATATTGATATGTACGTTTTCGTGAAGGTGTAATATTTGGATTATTAATTATGTTTTTAATATATTCTATATTTAATAATGTTTTAAGTATTTTACTAAATAATTGTACTGATATTGATGATACTGCTATATATTTTATTAAACTTATACCAAAAAAATTAAAGTTAGTATTATTGTTTGGATTTGTATGTTTAATACTATTAAATATATATCGCTGTGCTATATATGCAATGGTATAACCAAATACAGAACTATATAATATAGTTTTTTGCGGATCACCTGTTGTTTTTAATAATGAAAATTTACATATTTCTGTTATACACATTGTTAAAATCGACGCGCATAATGATTGAAATAATACCATAATAAATAGATGTCTAGTTATTATTTTTATTATTTACTTAATTTATATTATTAACATATTTAATTATTGATATATAATTATTATTAGAAACCATTATCAAGGCACATATATTTATATACTATATATTTATATACTATATACTTGTATATATTACACCGATTAAAAAGAAACAAATAAAAATTGAATATATAACGTATATAATAAGATGTTATTAATATAAAACATATTTATAATATAAACTATATTAAGCATACACAATTATTATACATTATACATTATACATTATACATTATACATTATACATTATACATTATGGGTGTTCCAAAGTTATTTCAGTCTTTAATACAAAAATATCATCATCATTCTATATCAAATCCTACAGGTTATAATATAATAGTTAAAACTATAGATACAAGTTTGCCAACGCATTTATATCTTGATTTTAATTGTGGTATATATCAATGTATTAAACCTGAAATAAAAACAGAAGATACCTTAATATTATATGTTGTTGAATATTTAGAATTGCTATGTAATATTACACCAAATTTAGAACTTATATATATAGCATTAGATGGTGTTCCAGTTGGTGGTAAAATTAAAAATCAGCGTGAGCGCCGTTTTCATAGTGCGTGTAAAAAAAATCGTGCGAATAACTTAAATAATACTTATGGTATGCCAACGGATCCGTTATCACGTGATAATATAAATAATAATATTGATACAAATATGATAACCCCAGGAACAACATTTATGTATAAATTAAACAATGCAATTAAACAACGTATAAAACAATATCAAAGTAGCAAACACACAATACCAGAACATACTATACCAGAACATACTATACCAGAACATACTATACCAGAACACCCTATACCAGATACGCAAAACCATATATTTAGTAATAAAAAAATAATATTTAATGATTCTAGTATCCCAGGTGAAGGAGAACATAAATTAATTCATCATATTAAAGAAAGCAAACACAAAGCAGTAGACGGTAATGAGGAAGAAGTCGCATTATATGGCAAACCACATAATACAGTTATTTACGCATTGGATGGTGATTTAATATTTTTGAGTTTAAGTTTGCATATTGATAATATATATTTATTTAGAGAAGCAAATGAATATGGAAGTATTGCAATGATACACGCAGGGCGCAAATATTTATATATGGATATTGAAGAGTTATCGTGTGCTATTATAAAGAATTTTAAAGATAATTATGGTTGTACTAATATTATAATTAATCGTAAAGATAGTAATAGAGATAATAGAGATAATAGAGATAATAGAGATAATAGAGATAATAGAGATAATAGAGATAATAAAAACACTATTATAAAAAACAAATATATTGATGATTATATATTTTTAGGTATGTTATTAGGTAATGATTTTATGCCAAAAACACATTGGTTTAGTATTGGTGAAGGTGGATATGAAAAAATACTAAGTGCTTATTGGCAGATACATAATCACACTGAAATATTTTTAGTTGATATATATAGTTTAGTTATTAATACTGAAATGTTATGTGATATTATGTTTATTGTTAAAGAGCAGGAACAAGCATCAATTATTAAGCTATTTGAAAAACGTAAAAAACAACGTATTCATACTAATGGCGATACTAGCGAACGTGAACGACAGCAATTATTAATTGATTTTTATCCTTTACAGCATTTATATGTTGAGCGTGAAATTGAACCATCACAGGTAGGATGGCGAGAACGTTATTATAATATATGCTTACATATGGCACCCCGCCCAGATAATATTAAAATGGTATGCCAGAGTTATTTAAAAACATTAGTATGGAATTTTCATTATTATTTTGGTGAATGTATTTCGTGGGATTGGGTATATAATTTTGATTATAGTCCTACCTGGGATGATATTTATAATGAATTATTATTACATAAGAATATAAATGCGTCATCCAGTAATAAAGTATTTCATTTTACTAAAGGCAAACCAGTCGAACAGCAAACATTATTATTTATGGTTTTACCGTGGGTTAGTCGGCATTTTATGGCACGCGACATTAGTACTAAATTAAATAATGAATTATCGCCAATGAGACTATATTTTCCTAAAAAGTATGCATTAAATGTTGCATTTCTAAGATATTATCACGAATGCACGCCAATTATTTATAAAATGGAATATAGCAAAGTACATAAATTTATAAAAGACTGTAAGTTAACAGATGATGAAAAACTACGCAATACAGTTGGCGAATTATTTACAACCTAGCAATACTATATATAACTACCTAGCAATACTATATATAATTAAGTATAAATATAATATAAAAAATAATAAAATATATTTACTAATATAGCATAAAATACAATTTTAATGTTAATATATTAAAACCTTAATATACATATACATATATACATATATACATATATACATATATATATACACATATATAATTAATAATGTATAAAATCCAGTTAAATTCTAAGTTTGAAAAAAAAGTGCCTAAGGTTGCAATAATTTGGATACCATTAGACGATAATGGTTATACTGATATAATGAGTATTAATTTAGCATATACAGTAAAATTACATAAATACAAAAATAAAATTAATGATATTAACAAAACATTATGGGAAAGTATTAAAAAATATACAAATCCATATGAATTAATTTTTTTATATAATACAAATATGTATTATAGAAAACCGCATAAACAACAGAATATTTCAAAATTGACACCATTAAGTAGAAGTTTTTTTAAGATGATTGAAATCTTACACGAATTTATTCCTAGTGTTTTTAGTAATAATGTATTTAATAGTTTACATATAGCAGAGGGTCCAGGTGGATTTATTGAAGCAACCCGTTATGTAAGACATAATCATACACGCATACGTACTAGCACTAGCGCTAGCACTAGCACCATTAATAATATGATTGCCTCAGAAAAAGATACGGCATTCGGTATATCATTAATTGATTATGCACATAAAAATATACCATCTTGGAAACAGAGTAGTTATTTTTTAAAACAGCATCCAGAAGTATATATATCAACAGGTATAGATAAAACAGGAAATATTTATAATATTAATAATATTATATATTTAGCACAGGAGATACAAAAGCATACATTTTATAAAACATATGCTAGATATGATAGATATAATAAAAGTAATGAAACAACTATATTATCAAGATTATCATTATCAACTTTAATTAATAATGATAATCTTGATAATGATAATCTTGATAATCTTGATAATGATAATCTTGATAATGATAATCTTGATAATCTTGATAATGATAATCTTGATAATGATAATCTTGATAATCTTGATAATGATAATCTTGATAATGATACGGATACTATAAATCACATATTAGATAGTGAAATTACGGTAAACGGCACACTAAAACCATATGATATCCAGGAAACAGCATATATTGAAAATAATCTAATAGATTTTATTACAGCTGATGGTGGATTTGATTATAGCACTGAATACAATAAACAAGAACAAACGAGTTCAAAATTAATATTTACACAAATAATAACAGCATTACATTGCCAAAAATATGGCGGAGATTTTGTATGTAAATTTTTTGATATTAATGCATATATAACAGTTGAAATGCTATATATATTATATATATCATATGAAACAATTATTATTTATAAACCACATACAAGCAGAATAGCAAATAGTGAAAAATATGTAATCTGTAAAAACTATAAAGGAATTAATAAACACTTATTAAATTCACTTTTTAATATTTTAGATATATGGAATAAGGAAACTAACGGACGGGATAAAACAATGAATCAGTTATTTGATTCTATACCTGATGATTTTCTTAATAGTATTAAAGATATTAATATAATATTAATCGATACACAAATTAACGCTATTAATAATATTATAAATATTATAAATACTAAAACTAATTTAATTCAAGAATGGAAAACATCACAAATAAAAAAACATACTATATTAGCACAAAAATGGTGTAAACAATATAATATACCTTATATATAATGGGATTATCCTCAAATAAATGAGTGTATATTAATTGGTTATTGTTAGGGTTAGATTTATTATTAGTATTATAGTGTTGGTATTGGTATTGGTATTGGTGTTATAACACTATTTTTTTTTATATAAAATAGTTGTGGTTTTCTAGACATTTTTCGAAATTCATTATTAAGTAATGCTGTGTTTTTTGCGTTGCGGTCTTCAATACCCTCATTAATTTTAATTGTTGTCATATTTTCTTCTAATAATTTTAATATTAATTTATGTGCTGATTTTAAGTGAACTAAATTTCGTGAACCTGTAATAATAATTGAACCAGGGCGAAATATTAATATTGTAACTTTAGTGCAAACGGGATATTTTTCTTTAGTTGCACAATGTTTTTCACATTTACAATAACCTTGTGTGTCATTTGCCTTATTAAAATAATATTTTAAATTTATTCCTGAATGCTCGTCGGGATCATATGTATTAAATAATCCTTTGCTAGATAAGATTTTAGCAAACTTCTTTAAATGAATATTAAAATTCACAGAAAAATCACTATTAATTAATACGGTTTCAATATTGCTTACATTATAATTATAAGGTTGTGTTATTTCGCGTGTCATTAAATCAATATCCATTAAAGAAATATTAGATAATATGCCTAGGTGCGGTGTGCCTAGGTGCTGTGTGCCTAGGTGCTGTGCGTCTAGTTGCGGTTTTGGTGTTATATTTTGTATTATATATTGTTCTATATTATTACAAATGTGTATATCATTATTACGAATTATTGTTAAACGATGTATTTTCTTATCAAGTAATGCTAAATATAATTTTATAAATTGAAAGCACGTAGATTTAATATCACGTAATGAATTCTCATTAATTGCATATACTGCTTTATTAATATTTGATATTAAAGCATCAACAACATCAAACCTAAAATCTTGATATTTATTACTTATTAATTCAATATTTACATATATATCATTTATACTTTTACTTATATCTAATATATATATCATGTCGCGTTCAAATAATAATTTAACTAATGCTATTTTTTCAATTATGATAAATATTTCATTATCATTATACCACGCATTTTCTAATATATTATTTGGAATTGGAATAGTATCTAAACCTAAAATAACAGTATTACTTGTATTACTTGTATTACTTGTATTAGGATTATAATATGAATATTCATTTTCAATTGCAAAGTTATTTTCAATATCTCCTCTTTTAAAATTAGATTTCATAATATTGATATTATATTGTATAGCGTCTTTTGTAAGATTTGGTTTAATTAATAATGTTAAATCGGGTTTATACGTTTTTGGTTTACGCGGTTTTTTAGGTTTAGTATTTGTGGGTTTTGCCTGAAAATTATGAATATTAACACGCTTTATAATTGGAATATCAACCGGCATCATTTCTAATTGTGGTATTGTTATTTTATCAACTTTATCAACTTTATCACCTTTATCTTGTTTTATATATGGTTGTATGAATGGTTGTATGACTGGGTGTATGACTGGTTGTATTTGTTCTTTTTGTTGTTGCGGAACATATTTAATTAAATTATTATATATTAAATGTATATCAAAGTTATAGTTTTTTAAAAAGTTATTATAATTTTTACGATAATATGCTATTTTATTAGTATTCTTATCATAAACCATTTGAAAATCAAATGTTTTTTTAGCATCATTTAATTTATTAATATCATCTAGAATATTAATTTTAGTATTATTTAGTATATCAATTAATAATTTACCAATTTCTAATGCTTCTGTTTCATATTTTAATCCTGTCATTTGCAATCTACCATTTGCAAAAATTTTAATATTTATATTGCGAAAACCATAATATTTTAATTTTATAGTAACTTGATTGTTAAATTCGTCTTTAATTTTATCTGTTATTGTTTCACCACGGGCACAATTACCATAAAACTCTAAATTATATATACCGCCACTTTTTAATTCTAATGCAGGATCTTTAATATCGTAAATATTAACAAATCTTGTAAACATATGCAAATTAACTTTTGCATTTAAATATGTTATAACTGTACAAGTTGAAATTGCAATTGTAGATGAGTCAAACGGTAAATTATTATTAATAACATTTACATTTGTATCATTTATTTTAACATCATTATTATTAGATGTAGTATTATTATTATTAACTGTATGAGTAGGTTTTATGTGTGTATGTGTTGTATTTATAGTATTTATAGTATTTATTGTATTTATTGTATTTGTTTTATCTTTATTAATTAGTATTATAAATTTAGTTTTTAGGCGGTCAATTAATTTTAAAGTTAGTGCCATATCAATATATCAATTATATCAATATATCAATTATATCAATATATCAATTATATCAATATATCAATTATATCAATATATCAATTATATTAGTATAAATGTATTTATGTTTTAATGCTTTAAATTAATCAATTTTTATTTTACTAATTATAGCATTTTACATTTAAAAACAATATAATGCCATATAATGCCATATAATGCCATATAATGCCATATAATGGAAATTTAAAATTGAAATAATATTTTATATAAATAGTTATAGTTATATAAAATGGAAGAACTAAGTAAAAACATTAATAATATAGAAAATAACGTAGCAAAATATATTTATAAAAAATATATTATGTCAACACCTATAACTACTATTCCAATAACATCATTAACAGGAATACAACAAACACCACTACAAACATCACAATTAATATGCACTAAAACTAAAACAGAAAAACAAAGTAAATTAAATAAACTAGATACTAAAATGTTTAATATACAATATAAATCATATTTACAAACACTATTTAATTTTGATAGAATAACATTTCGCATAACCCAGGAAGATGTTATTAAACAAGATTATAAGCAAATGGCATTATCTAATAAAGCATATAATTTTAATAAAGCAAATTTTAATCCTAGAGAATATGAAATTTTACCTGATATATTGAGATGTAAATTTATACGCAAATATAAACATCGATATTATAGATGCTTAAATAAATGTATTCAAAATATACCACAAATATTATCTTATGAAAATGATGAAGACCTAGTTGAAGACCTAGTTGAAGACCTAGATGACCATTTATGTTATATACACGAAACCTGTTATAATCTATATCTAGATAAATATAATGAATTACTTAAACTTTATATACATAACACATAATATATAACATATAAAACATAATAAAATTATTAACTATATTACATTACGATTAAGTTATATTAGTGTGTTTTATAGTATTACGCGCTTTTTAATATTATATTCTTTTGTAATATATGTTATATCTTGTTTGAATAATTTTGCTATTTTTTTACGTGTTGTAAGTTGTAAAATATATCTTGCATTTAATGCTTTTATAACATATTTATAAGTATTATGCAATCCCTTAATAGGTATAAAATGATTTATTACTTTATGCAATGATGAACGCCTTTCATCAATTGTTTTATTTTCTATTTCATAATATCCATATTTATTAAGATAATTGTCATCAGCATCTAATACAATTGTAGTTTTAGTATTTGATATATTATCATCAATAATTGATTTCATATTTTTTTTTATATATTTTTTAATACACGATTTACGAACGAACGCGTGATTTATATGCGTGCCATTTTTACGATTATATGCTTTGCGGTTATGTGCTTTACGTGTTATTAAATTACTATCACAAATAATCGCATTATTGCTATTACTATGTTTTTGTTGTGTATTGCTAGTTCGTTTGCTAGTTAGTTTGCTAGTTAGTTTGCTAGTTAGTTTGCTAGTTAGTTTATTACCGTATTTATTATCGCGTGGATGTATATGCTCTGTAATCATTTTATATTAAATAGTATATTTATTAATATATTAAATAGTATATTTATTAATATATTAAATAGTATATTTATTAATATATTAATATATTTTTTATAATGTATATTTATTATTGAAACTATAACAAAATATGAAAAAATATGAAAATTATAAACACACTAATAAACAATCTATAAATATGGATATGTATCAGAATTACTATTATTAGTACCTCTTCCAGAAAACATTTTAATTTGTTCGGGGGATAAACATACTTGCCCTGTGCTAGTTGAATATTGCGAACGACAATTATTTCCAGATATATTATTAGCAAATACAAATAAATGCTTATCACCTTTTAGTGTTCCATCTACTGACGGAAATGAACTAGAACTCATATCTTGTGTTAAGGCAATATCTTCACCCCTAGGACTTGTTATAAATATCGGTTTTTTCATTAGTGGTGCGGAGTTTAAAACACTAGGCAACATTAAACCATCATATGTGCCTAATGGGGAAATTGCATCATTAACAAGTCTATAATTTAAACTATCACATTTATTAATATCTGATTGCGAATTAACATCATCAGGACTTACCATTAACTTATAATTTAGTGGTGCATAACCAACATTTTGAAATTTATCATAATTACTAATATTATTAATACTATTATGCATACTAGTATTCATATCATTAATACTATTACCATATGAATAAAATTGAAACCAACATATTAATAAAATAATTATCAATACTGCCAGGACAACACATAAACGCGATTTAGAACTATTTAGCGATCCTGCATATACAACTGCTAATAATATTAACACAATAAGTGGCACTAGTAAATTCATTTTAAATATCCTTATACTTATTATTATATAATTTTATTATTAATCTTATTATTATTAATATAATATATTTTATTTTATTTAATATTAGTAATACTAATAATACTAATACTAGTAATACTACTAATACTAATAATACTAATACTAATAATACTAATACTAGTAATACTACTAATACTAATAATACTACTAATACTACTAATAATACTAATAATACTAATAATACTAATAATACTACTACTACTAATAATACTACTAATACTATTAATTATGTATAATTTTATTATGTGTTATTTTTTATTTTGTTTTTTATAATTAATAGTTTTATGTTTTAAATATATTATTATATTAATAATTGTATTTAGTTAATAAATTAAACACCAGTCATACATATCATATATCATATATATCATATATAGCATATAGCATATAGCATATAGCATATAGCATATAGCATATAGTATTAATTAAAATGTATGTAATTATTACTGCTATATTTATAGTATTAGTATTATTATTTTGGGATGCAATTGCATCAATGGTAAAAACAATTACAATAGATAGCATACATAATGGGTATTTATGGTTTTTTTGCTTACTAAGTATAAATATTATAATAATATCTTTTATAATAGGATTTTATTATTATAAACTTAATATTATTGGGGAAAAAGGGGAAATAGGTGATAAAGGATTTAATGGATACGACGGCGATATGTGTAGTATTAATTCGCCGTGCATTGTAAATAATAATAATAATAATAATAATAATAATAATACACTAGAAGAATAAACACTACATATATCAACACCTAATAAGTAATACACAATAATTAATTGTTATATTTAATCTAGATTTATATCACAACCATAACACACATCATTAACAAATTTTTTCCTAACTAGACCGCTAGTATCATACCCGGGGCACGCTTTTAAGATGTGATTTATAGATGCTTTAAACTCTGCATCTGTAATAATATTATTACTTAAATTAGTCGCATTATAAATAATCTTATCAATTACAGCACCTTTTTGCTCTTTTGTTAAGGTATCCATATTATTAATTAAATCAATTATACTATTTATTACATTAACAGGAATATTAATATTTGTTTTAATAGTGTTTTTATCAGTATCTAGTTTTTGAGCGACTAGTTCAATATTACGTTGTTGTGTATCTACATAGTTTTGCAATTTAGATTTATTCATTTCTTCATTAACAATCTCTGATTTATCAAGCATTAATTGCATATTTTGCGCACGTGATTTTAATCTAGCAATATTATTGCTTTGGTCTTTTATCTTTTTTAAATATATTGATTCTTCAGTAATTTCTGAATTAGGCAAATCTCTAATATTATTATTAAGCATCGATTTATTAAGTTGCTGATATTTGCGTGCACACTCATCTGCTTTTGTTAATTCATCGATTGCCGTACATTTAGCAACGCACGCAACAACTTTGCATACTTTACCTTCAGGAAATCCAATGTTATCAACCGCGATAAATGTTCCAGTATATGGATTCTTATAAATAGCACAATATATATTAGTTTTAGAATATTCAAATACTTTATCGGTTATTAACCAATCGCGTATTTCACGAGTACAATGTATAGGAACACAAGCAACAGATTTTGCTAATTTAATAAGATTTAATTCTTTTGATGAATTACAAAATAAATGACCTAGTGCCATATAATTAGGTGGCGCTATAGGTTTATAAATATATAATGGGAATATATCAAGAACACCAGAAGATATTGATGCTTTAAGTGCTGTTATCTTTGCTATTAAAGTAGTATTCCTTATTAATGCAGTATTTATAGTCATAATTGATGTATTTGATGTATTAAAGTTAGTAGGCCGAATTGCTGTCAAAATCGTATTAATGTTTGAATTAGTTAATGTAGTCTTAATAACAAGTTTATTTACTAATGTATTGTTATATGCTACATTATCATTACCTACAGTATTAGAATTATTAAATTTTAATTGTGATGGTGTAAATTTAATAAATTTATAATAATATGTTAATTTGTTATCTACAATTAACGATATAAGATTTCCTAAAAATGTTGTAGTATCTTTATATAATGTTAAGCTTGCAAACGCATTTGTAGCATTTATAGGTGTATTAAATTTAAAACCCGAACTACCACCCGCCATAATATTATCATTGGCTATATCAGCAACAGTATCGTGATCTAATATTGTATCTAACATTATTAACACATTATTAACCGTATCTTTATCTTGTGCTAAATTTATATATTCAATAAACACATTATTATTACTATCTTCAGTGCCATCATCATAACTATTACTATTATATATTATTAATATATTATTACATACATTTTTCAAATAGTCTATAATATCATTTTTAATATAAGTAAATGGATAAATAGTAAATGTTGCTTTATATGTTGTCTTATCAGCATAAGAAATGTCTACAAAATTATTTGTTGTAAATGAATTATATCTAATAGGTTCAACTTTATCTAATAATACAGTTATTAGATCTATGTTATTATTCCAATTAATTGCAAATTTATTGCCATCCGATGTTTCTATACTAATATCTACACCAACAGGTAAATATATAATTGTGTTATTAGTTATACTAACGCCAGTCTCATACACGCTATTATCTGTATCTGTTATATTATTCAATTGTATAATATTATTATCATTTTGAACTCCAATTCTAGATTTAATTAAATTATTTATAGTATCGGTAATTGTGCTTGCATTTATAATATTACTCATATATGATTGAATATTTGCTTTATAATTAACAAAATTATTTAACATAGTATAAATATTCTCGGAACCAATTCCCATATTATTTTTAGTAAATATATCTTGTAATTGAATAATATTAGGAATACTTGATGCAACGCCAATATTTTTAACTAATGTATAGGCTATTGGATCTTTGATATCACTATTACTTGTATTAATTAATAATACAGCATCTGTACTTGATGGTGGTAAAAACTCAGTACTTAAACTTATCATATCACCCAATTTTTTATAGGTTTTACCATTAATATTTAACATTGGTTTATAAAAGCCAATTGGAATAATTGTATTAATATCTTTTAAATTTTGTAGTTTTGTAGTCCACGGTGTTATATTTATTTCATCGGTAATTCTTGCTGAAGATAAATTATTTTTAACAATATCATTTGATTTTAATTTATTTAATAAATCAATAGCATCTTCAAATGTTTCTATATTTGAATTTATAATTAAATCATCTACATTATTATTAGCATTATGTGATGCGTGTGCATATATAAACCTTATTAATACAACTAGGACTAATATAATAATGCAAATTAGAATAATGTTTTTTTTTGTATAATTCATTTTATATATTACTTATATATTTATTACTTATTTTATTTTACTTAGTTTATTTTATTTATTACATATTTTATTTTACTTAGTTTATTTTATTTATTACTTATTACTTATTACTTATTACTTATTACTTATTACTTATTACTTATTACTTATTACTTATTACTTATTACTTATTACTTATTACTTATTACTTATTACTTATTACTTATTACTTATTACT
>Ga0214919_10004234_pt1 | contig 21089 bp, 20 predicted proteins | sample LL1503_MetaG_FD_177994 | JGI IMG/M metagenome (GOLD analysis project Ga0214919, IMG submission 177994) | Freshwater microbial communities from Lake Lanier, Atlanta, Georgia, United States - LL-1503 | ecosystem: Environmental > Aquatic > Freshwater > Lake | place: USA: Georgia | collected... | reverse complement strand
TAATGAATGTTTATGTTGCTAAAATGAATGGATTAAGAAGATATAAAAAAAAAACAAATTCATAAATTTTTATAAAAGTTTATAAATAATTATAAACGTTTAATCTACTAGTAGATTCCCATTCTTTTTTATTTGATATTTTTTTACAATCATTGCATGTATATTTTGATGATTCTTCAATATCACAAAATTTACATAATCTTTTTATTAATATTTCATTTTCTTTTAATGTTGGAGAATGTTTATAACAATATTTTATATCATCTATTATAAATTCATGATCATTTGAACAACTTAAAATATTACATTTATTTTCCAAATATAAATTTATCATATCTTCTTTTTTATGAATATTGCAATATTGAGATCTTTTATATCCATATAATGCATCATTTTTACAATTATTTTCTTGACATTTTTTACTTAATACATCAATCATATTTTCTAATTTATGTTCAAAACAATAAATACCTTTTTTTTGATCACAAAAATTAAAATTCGCTTGTTTACAGCAATTTTCATGAATACATTTTTTATGTGCTACATCAATCATATTTTCTAATTTATGTTCTGAACAATAAAGTCTCTTTGTTTTACCATTAAAATTAAAAATTGGATGTTTATTACAATTTTCATGAATACATTTTTTACTTTTTACATCAATCATATTTTTTAATTTATGTTCTGAACAATAAATTCCGGTTGTTTCTATTGAAATATTAAAATTCGCTTGTTTACAACAATTTTCATAAATACATTTTTTACTTTTTACATTAATCATATTTTCTAATTTATGTTCAAAACAATAAATTCCTTTTATTTCAATGGGAATATTAAAAATTGGTATTTTACAACAATTTTCATAAATACATCTTTTACTCACTACATCAATCATATTTTCTAATTTATGATCTGAACAATAAATTCCTTTTATTTCTGTAGGGATATTAAAAATTTGATGTTTATTACAATTTTCATAAATACATTTTTTACTTTTTATATTAATCATATTTTCTAATTTATGATCTAAACAATAAATTCCTTTAGATTCAGTTAAAAAATTAAAAATTGGATGTTTATTACAATTTTCATGAATACATCTATTACTTTTTACATTAATCATATTTTCTAATTTATGTTTTGAACAATAAATTCCTTTTATTTCAGTAGGAATATTAAAAATTTTATGTTTATTACAATTTTCATAAATACATCTTTTACTCACTACATCAATCATATTTTCTAATTTATGTTCTGAACAATAAATTCCTTTCAATTCAGTTGAAAGATTAAAATTCGCTTGTTTACAACATTTTTCATAAATACATCTTTTACTCACTACATCAATCATATTTTCCAATTTATGTTCAAAACAATAAATTCCTTTTTTTTGATCGCAAAAATTAAAGATTGGTCTTTTATCACAATTTTCATAAATACATTTTTTACTTTTTACATCAATCATATTTTCTAATTTATGTTCAAAACAATAAATTCCTTTAGATTCAGTTGAAAAATTAAAAATTGGATGTTTATTACAATTTTCATAAATACATCTTTTACTCACTACATCAATCATATTTTCTAATTTATGTTCAAAACAATAAATTCCTTTTTTTTGATCGCAAAAATTAAAATTAGGTCTTTTATCGCAATTTTCATAAATACATCTTTTACTCACTACATCAATCATATTTTCTAATTTATGTTCAAAACAATAAATTCCTTTTTTTTTGATCGCAAAAATTAAAATTAGGTCTTTTATCGCAATTTTCATAAATATATTTTTTACTTTTTACATCAATCATATTTTCTAATTTATGTTCAAAACAATAAATACCTTTTGTTTCAGATGGAATATTAAAAAATGGTTGTTTATTACAATTTTCATAGATACATTTCATAATTATTATTGATAGTATTAACTATTTAAAAAATATTTAATCATTTTTTAATCATTTTTTAATAATTTCTTATTAATTAAAAGTATTAAGAAAAATTTAAAGATATAAAATTCGTTTAAAAAAATATATATTTTTATAACTTTATATAAAAGATGTTATCAAATATTGTTTTTATTATTATATTAATATTGTTAATTATTATTCTAGTTCTCTTATACTTTTTTTCAAATGATATTAGAAAAAATAAAAATAAAATAAATATTTGTGAATCAGATATACATTCTATTAGAGAAAGATTGACATCATTAAATCAAAAATGTTCATCTTTTGAAAATAATTTAAATAATGATGTACCAAATCAATATAAAAATGAGTTCTCTAGTGATTCTGATAACCAAAATTTTGTAAATATATTAGAAAAATTAGGAGGTATGAATAATAATTTTTTTGAAAATGTTATGCAAAATAATCAATATACCGAAGATTTAGATAATGAAGAAGAATCTGAAGAAGAAGCAGAAGATGAAGAAGATGAAGAAGATAATGAAGAAGAAGAAGATGATGAAGAAGATGATGAAGAAGAAGAATCCGAAGAAGAAGAATCTGAAGAAGGTGACGTTGTAGAAATAGAAGACGTATATCAAGAAGAAGTAAATTCTATAGAATCTCTAGAAAAAAAAGATGATATACCAGAAATTAAAGAAACTGAAATTTCAGAAAAAGAAAATATTCAAGAAAAAACAGATCCTAAAAATAAATTTCCAAAAAAATCTCCATTAGATCTTCAAATAGGAACAGTTGATTTTGGTTCAGATGGAAAAACTAGATATTCTGTTCAATTAAATAAATCAAATAAAAAATTTTGGAAAAAATTATAAAAAAAAATATTAATATATAATATATGGATAATTCGTGTAATAAAACATCTAATAATAAATATTTTGATTTACCAGCAAGAATGGATGATGGTAGAACATTTACAGATTACAGACCAAGTAATACTGTAGATGATATGATACGTTATAGTAATAATGTAATGAGTAGTTATGAATATAGACAGTTTTTAATCAATAATGGAACTAAGATAATGGGAGTAAATTCTGAATATATAAATAATAAAATAGGTGTATCCAATTGTAATGCACCTATTATACCATTTAATGGAACTTTTGTTGTTAATGATAAATATGCAACATATAGTACTGTAGATAAAAATGGTGTTGGGATTGATAATGTTGTTATAAATCAATAATAATTTAAATAAAAATGATTATTATAATTATATCTAATAATTATTTATAATCTTTTAATAATGGATTTATTAAAAGAGTATAAAAATATTACTGAAAATACTGATACACTATTTTCAATATTAATTTATGATAAATCTTATAACGATGTTTATTCATATTTTAATAATGAACTTGAAAGATCTAAAAATATAACAAATATTATTAAAAAAAATAAGATAAATAATAGATTATATAATTTTATAAAATATCTTGAAAATAATTTTACAGAAAATGATTTAATTAATAATATTTTTTTAATACATGACAATATAATAAATCATATATTAACAAAAGATGAAATAAATAATGCAAGATTATATAATTTTCAAAAATTATATGTAACTCTAGATATTTTTTTTCATATTGATTATTTTATTGATTTGTTTTATAATTTTAATTTTATATATACCATAAAATTAAATAAAAATGAATTAAAAAAAATTAAAATGAATAAATATAAGGAAAAAGAATTAGAAAAACATAAAATTTCATCTGAACAAAAAATTATTGATATAATAGAAGATATTAGAAAAGATAATAAAGATATTATTATAATATGTGGAATATCACAATTTATTAATAAAATACCTATTAATAAGAATATATTAGTACATAATGAAAATTTAAATAGAGGAGAAATATATAAATTATATCAAACTGATATAATTAAAAAAAATAATATACTTTTAGAAAAAAGATTAGATGATATTTCAAATGAAAAAACAAATTTAGATCTTTATATTTTTGGAAAATTAAAATTTGAAATAAAAGATGCAATAGAATCGTATTTAATAAAAGAATTATATATAGAAGATAAAAAACTTGATAAATTGAAAAGTTTAGTTGATAATAGTTTATTTAATTTTAAAATAATAGAGATAAAATCATTAGAAAATGGAGATATAGCAGAACAATTTATTAAAAATTATAATGGAATTATGGCTATAAAATATTACTAAAAATTGATTTTTTTATATTATATTTTATAATTAATAATAAAATCATAATATAGATATGGATGACATTAGAGAACCTGATTCTTCATACAAAGAAAAATTAATCGATTATGATAATTTATTAGAAATAGATCAAGATGAAGAAATAAAATGTGCAATAGAAGTTTCTATACAAGAATCATTAAAGAATCATTATGAAAAAATAGAAGAATCATTAATAGAAGAATCTATTAATTTAGAAATAGAAAGAGTAAATAATCTAGAAAAAAAAAAGAGAAAAGACTCTTTAGATTTTTTTAAAAAAATATTAAAAGGATTATCATATAATGTGGATGATTTAAAATTAAAAAAATATATTGAAGATATATTAAATAAATACATTAATTTAGAAATAGATTATACAATTATTGACTCTTCTATTAAAGATTATTTTTTTAAAATAATTGATTTATATTATTTAATTCCTAATTCTAATGGAAAAAAAACTGCTATTACATTCTCTGAAGATCTCATTATTAGAGAAATATTTAAGAGAAATATTTAGATATAGAGGTTATAATTTAGGCTTGGCCCTGTATACAAATTTTTAGACATGAATTAGGCCTGGCCCTGGATGGCAAATTTCATAACTTTTATTATTTAACATATTATTTTATTGATATTTTAACAATAAAATATCAATAATTTATAATCATTTTTTAAAATTTGCCTAACAGGGCCATGTCTAATATGAATATAAAATTTTATATTTTTATTGATATTCTAAACAATAGAAATATAAGTTAAATAAAAAAATTATAAAATTTGCCATGCAAGACTATGCCTATTATAATTAGATATAAAAATTATTACTTAATTTTTATATACTCAATAAAAATATTTTGGAAAGACTTTTTATAAATTATTTGGGTTTTGATTAGGCCTGGCCCTGGATGGCAAATTTCATAACTTTTATTATTTAACATATTATTTTATTGATATTTTTATCAATAAAATAAAAATGATTTACAATCATTTCTTAAAATTTGCCCAGCAGGGCCAGGCCTAGTTTTGATAGCGTGATGAACTATTTGGTAAATTTAGAAATTTATTAAATGCTGAATTATTCAGTATTCTATCAATATTTTCATTAATTTCAATTTGATTTTTGGAATCATTTATAATAATATTATTATTGATATCTTTTTCATCTTTTTTAGTATCTGTTATAAATATTTTCATTTTTTTTTGAATATGATCAAGTGCCAAATATGAATATTTCATCAAAAGAGTATAATATTTTATTTTATCTTCATTATCTTCATTATTTTTATTATTTTCATTTTTTTGAAAAGAACTTGATATATATGACAAATATTTTTTAGCAATTTCAATTGAATAAAATGATTTATTATCTCTATACAAATGTTCTAAATATAATTTTGGGTGTTTTAATAATACTAAACTACAAATATTAAATCTAGAAATTAAATATAAAAAATAAAAAGATTTTAAATAATAATTAATAATAATTAAAAAATTCAATGCAGTACTATTAATAGATGAATTTGATCTTGATCTAAACTGACTTCCAATTTTCCATGTTTGCATTAATAAATTAAATAAATCATCATTTTCAAAAAATGGTATTTTTTTTGATTGAAATGATAATTCACCCTTTAATGCAGAACCTTGTGAATAAATCATTTCTTCTAATTCATATCTAAATTTATGTAATTGCATTGGTTCAGAATATAAATATAAACCTTTATAATTATAATTTAATGAATAATAAAATCTATCTCCAACAATTTTAGTATGAATTGCAGAATTAAGACTATTACTTATATATTTTGAAGATCTTGAAAGAAATGATTTTTTATTTTTAGATTTATTCTCTACAGTTTCTGTTGAAAATTTATTAGCAAAGGGATGTGCTAAATTAATTAATCCACTTAATACGTTAATAGGATCTCCTCCTTGTTGGTAATATTTCTTGTAATATTTATTTAAATTTGTTCTATTTGGTATTGGTATTGTACTTGATGTTGTATTTGGTGTTGTACTTGATATTGTATTTGGTGTTGTACTTGATGTTGTATTTGGTGTTGTACTTGATGTTATACTTGATGTTGTATTTGATGTTGTACTTGGTTTTGTACTTGGTGTTGTACTTGGTTTACTAAAACCTATTTTATTACAATTCCCCATATCTTTTAAATTTTTATCAGTTAATTTAATTAAATATAACATTTTATCTAGAAAATCTCTTTCAAAGTTTTCACCTTTAGTTTTTGTTTCGGTTATAAAGCTCATAAATTTTTCTAATTTTTTTTCATTTTTCTCTTTATTTTTCTCTTTATTTTTCTCTTTATTTTTTTTATTTTTTTGTTTATTTTTATTATTAAATTCTTGACTAAAATAATCATATTCTATTTTAAAAATTTTATGATATTCGCTCTGTAAATTAGTATCAAAACATTCAAATCCTTCTTTTATATATTTTGTTATAAATCTAATTTTAGGATTCATCCTTCTCTGAACTAATCTATATGTTTTTAAAATAGATCCTACTGCAACTATACCTAATAATATAAATGTACTTGACAAATCACCCATTGAAAATGATATACCTGCTTTTGCAAAAATTGCAACTGTATCTATATATGATTTTGTTTTTTCTTTCATTCTTCCAATCCCTTCTAAATATTCCATATTACTTATTGGTTCACTAAATTCTTCGCTAAATATATATTTATCTCTATTAAATAATCTTATAATTTTTTTTTTATTTAATTCAATCAATGTTTTTTTATTTAATGTATTTGATGTATTAGATGTATTTGATGTATTAGATGTATTTGATGTATTAGATGTATTAGATGTATTTGATTTTAGAATTGAATCAATATCTTTATCAACTATTTTACCATTGCTATCATATTCAAAAAATTGAAGATCTTTATATAATTTAAAATATTTATTACTATATTCTTGATTAGTATCTTGATTAGTATTACATAATTTATAAATATTTTTTAAGTTTTCAGTTAGATCAGAATTTTTCATAATTGGATTATTACTATTTATATTATCAGTATCATCAAAATAATATTCATTAAATATTGATGTATTATATATATTATTTTTTTTTTGTTTATAATATTCTCCTAGATTAATTATATAATGATTAATTTTATCATCCTTAAAAATATCAGAATTAAAATTAATATTTAATTCTAGTAATATTTCTAATGGAATATAAATATACGAAATGTCATTTAAAAATTTTTTTGATGATGATTTATTTCTTATTAATAAATTTATATGTCTAAAATATCTATATTTTTCATGTATTTTTTCACTATTGATATTATTGTAATTAAAAATTATTTTTACTAAATAATTATCTATTTTATAATGGGTTATAATATTTTTAGTTGATTTTGAATTTTTACTATTATTAAATTTTTTAAAATTTTTAAATCTATTTTTCATTATATATTCTTCTTTAAAATAATCTAAGAGAGGTTTATTTTTAATAATACTTAATATATGAATTTCATCAATTTTATATGAAGTATAACTTTCTTTTTCTGAACAGCAAAAATATTGAATACATTTTTGTAATTCATATAATTTAGTTTTATCATCATATAAATCTTTATATATATATTTTGATGTATGTATAAATGCAATAAATGTATCAATGATTTGTCTAAATTCAGTATATCTTTTTTCTATATTTCCTTTTTTATTTAAAATAAAATATTTATATAATTTATCAATCTCTTCTGGAGTACAAAAAAGTTTTTTATTATTTAATATATTAATCTCTTCTGAAGTACAAAAAAGTTTTTTATTATTTAATATATTAATCTCTTCTGAAGTACAAAAAACTGTTTTGTTATTTTTATAATTTAATCTTGATATATCATATATACTCCAATTATATTCAGGAATATTATTTATATTTAATTGATTTAATTCTATATCAAACTTATCAATATTATATACATATTCTTCTAATAATGAATCATTTATCATTGATTCAAAATCTTTATGTTTGTTTATTTTTATAGATTCACTCTGTATTTTAGTTGAATAAAATTTAAAATAATCAATAGGTATACATAGAATTTTATCATAATTTGTTACATTAATATATATATTTAATACTGGATATAGTCCATTATATGAATATTCTGGTAAATAAAATGATTTATTATAAGAATATAAATATCTTATTGTTATATTTGAATAGAATATTTTGTTTGTTAATTTATTTATATAAGAAGCTACATATCTATCATTAATAAATATTCTAAAATTATCCATTAAAAACGTAAAAGTATTGAAAACTATAATAGAATTAATTTGATTATCATTAATTCTATTAATAAAATTAATGAAATAATTAAGATTTGAAAAATTTTGTTCATTTATATTATATTGTGTCCATTTTGTGTCATTTGTAATATCATTTATATTATTAATCACTTTACTAAAAAACACATTATTACTTTCTTTTTTAATTAAATATAAAATATCATTATCATAATCATAATTAATTTTTATATATTTTATCATAGCATTTTTTTTTAAATTATTTATTAAATCTTTATCTAATACTGATTTTAATTTTCTCATAATATTATCAATTTTATTTATTGATGGATTTAATGATAAATTATAAAATTCATCGAAATTATACAATTTATTATTTGTATAAAATTCTTGTATATAATAACAATCTATTAACTTGTTATCATATTTTTCATATTCATTAATTGCATATAAAATTAAATTAATTGGTATAATCTTTACTAAGTAACTATATAACCTCTGGGTATTAATTTCAATATTTTTATCTTTATTATTAGTAATATTAATTTCTTTATCTAGTATAGTCTCTTTATTTTCCTTTAGATAATATTTTATAAATTTAAATAGTAATATTTTTTTATAATTATTTTTTTTAATTTTATCTGAAATATTACAAGTAGTGTATATATATATTAGAGCTAAGTAATTTATATATAATTTTATATCAACTATTTCTTTTTGAATATCTTTTAAATTTATTTTATCACCATAATATATTAAAATAAATTCATAAAATTCATTTTTATCATTAATAAATTGTTTAGTAATTTCATGTAATAGATCAAATGCATCAATTTCACTAATTTCACCAATTTTATTCATATTTATTATTAAAATAAGTATATATTTTAATAATTTTTTTTATTTATTTTATTTATTTTATTTATTTTTTTTTTATAAAAAATATTTACAAAAATGTAAATATTTAAGCAACTATTGATTCATCAGCTTTAACAAAGCAATGTGTCATAAATTGCATAATATCAGTATATCTGATTTGAGTAGGAATTTCTTTATCAGTCAAAAGACCTTTAGATTTCATAACATCTTCAATACCATTAAACAATAATTTCAAATCACCTATAATTTTAAATGATCTCTTATCATTATCTACAATAATCTCTGGATTATGCACTTTTTCTTCTTTTACATATCCTGTAATAGCAGAAAGAGCAGAAGACCTACTAACAAGTGTTCCTGGTTCAAGTTTCATAAAAGTAAGTAGAAAAGGATGAACAACCAATTTTTTATGAATTGCTGATTTTTCCTTATCTTGAACTTTCTTTACAGTACCTGATTTAGAAAAAGAATGTTTTTCTAGAAGTGAGAGTTGTTTTAACAAATAATCAGAATATGCATTTTGAATTTGAGTAAATGATTTTTGAAGTTTCTTAATTGAACTCTCTAATTTAACTCTATCATCTTTTGATAATGATGACTCTTTAATATATTTTGAATATTCACTAATTCTATCAGAAGTAGTGTTTACAAAATCTACTAGAGAAGACACATCTGAATCTAATACAATAGAAACATCTGAATGTTCAATCTGAACTAGTTCAGAATCTTGTTGAACTAACTCAGATTCTTGTTGAACTGAGTTAGATTCTTGTTGAACTGAAACAGATTCTTGAACTGACTCAGATTCTTGTTGAACTGATACAGATTCTTGAATTTCTACTTTTTCTTTTTTAGAAACTTTTGGTTTCTTAACACTTGATTTCTTATTTGTAATTGTTTGAGTTTCTAGTTGTTCTGATTGCATTGTTAATATTTATTAATAATATATCTTTAAATAGTTTTATAAATTATAAAAATCAATTTTTTTTTTATTATTTAATGTTTAATTAAATAATAAAAATATTTAAATATGTCTTAAAAATTCATTCATAAAATTTATTATTTATACTGTTGTTTTCACAATAATAGCTATAAAATAATAAATTTTATGAATTAATTTTTAATAAAAAAGTCTGATTAGAATATAATTTTATATTTTTTTATAAAATTATAATAAATTATTTTAGATATGGTCCTATTAATATATGATTTATATAACATCGTTATTAATATATTTAATTTATACTTCTTTAAATTCTTCTAATTTCCAATACTCAAATGTGCCATTCGGCAAAGGTCTCTTAATAATAAATGGAATTTTACGTTGAATTAATTCTTCTTGAACAATCTCATTAAGTGTTCTAAAATTTTTAACATCAATTCTAGGTTTAGCACCATATGCTAATTGTTGTAATCTTACACCTATTATCCGAGCTCTTTCAAATTTTGTTAATATTGGATATGTTTTCTTTGCCACACTTTGAATATTCTCCAATAAATTTTTATATGTAACTAATTTAATAGAATTTTCACTAATTATATTATCATCTTCAATATTTGTATCAGTTATATCTTCTTCTTCATCATTATCATCAATAAAATCATTATCATTTGTAAAATCATTATCATCATTTTCTTCAAACATATTATTTATATATTTATTATATATAAATAATATTTTAAATATTATTTCAATTTTATTTTAATTATTAATAGTTATATAATTTACAAATTTTTATATCTTTTAAGATATAACTAATAACAAATGATTTAAATATTTTTATAATAGTTTATTATAAAAATAAAATGTAAAAACATATTTTTAATGTAAAAACATATTTTTAATGTAAAAACATATTTTTAATGTAAAAACATATTTTTAATTAACCTAAAAGTTTTTTAATCAATACAAGAAAGAATATAACCACCTTTTATAATCATATTAAGTTCAAGCCAAAACCCTGTATTAAAAAGAATTACTGCAAATGCATGTATTTTTTGATCAAATACTGTTTCTGCAAATAAACCTTCGATGATTCCACCTAATGCTATTAAGACTGGTGGAGCTAAAGAATTAAATACAGTAAATTTACCTGGAAATACTAATCTACCTAAATCTGAAAATGCATAAATATTTAATGATGCAGATAATATAAATGGTACTAATGTAGTCCAAGCTAATGGAAATGTTGAACCGCCTTCTGTTTTTCTCCATTTAAAATTAAATGTAGCTTTATAATCTTGATTACCTAAATAACCTATAAAGAATCCTAATAATGATAAAAATTTTAAGTTACTATAAAAATAAGTTGGACCTAAAACAGCATATGAAAATGCTTGTAATCCAATATACTGCATATTGAAAATAAAAAAATAAGCAACAATTCTTAACCATTGATTGTTTTTATCAGAAATAACTACATTTGTATTCTCTAATTCTCCTCTTAACGGACTATCAAAAGGAGCTACTTGCCAACCTTCATATGTATGCATCATAATACCAGGAAGACCGCCAAAAAATGCAATTATTGGAGATAGAAGAAATAAAAGTGTTCTTTGCTCATCATTATTAAAATAATTAGTCCATTTATCACTATTATTAAGTATAGACTGAGCCATTAAAAATGCTGGAATAATAGGAGTCCAATGAACTAACTCAACTATATTTAACATAAAAGCATTAGCTGTATGATCCATTCCAATATCATAAAGAGATTTTTTTGGCGATGCTTTATTCCATCCCCATGATGGTTTTGAAGGAAATCCTAAAGAAAACCACTTATTTTTAACAGAAAAGTAAGAATAAATGCTGTTTTTAATTATGTTATAAAATACCATTTATTAAATACTAAAATTATGTCTTTAAATATGTTTTTACACCTTTACATAATTAAAACGCCGAATTAACAGAGAAAAATAATACAAATTAGTAAAAATTTGATTATAACCCATCGTGTAATGGGTATGAAGTTTTATAGGTAAAAAAGAATTATTTTGCATATAGCTTAACCGATTATCATGGTAATAATTCAGACCTCTAATGAACAAATCAATATAGACTTCTTATTATTATTTTAAGTATTTTATTTATTAAAATTGGCGTTTTATATGCAAAGGTGTAATAATATACTCAAACCTTCTAGTCATAATATCAATAAAATTATGACTAGTATGTATGCGGCTAAATTTTAATTACTATGTTATATAAGAAGATATAAAATCAAAATTTACCAAATATAAATTTAAAATTTTCTACAGATAACGGTATATTGCATATTAATTCAGAATTCATTAATATTTCATTATTAAATGAATTAATATGTGATAAAAAATGATATCGGTTTGTTGATATATAATTCATCGATCCATTTTCATATTCTTTTATACCATATTTCCAACTCTTATTAAAATATAATAAATTATTTTTAAATTTTTCTTGATATATATCAATCTTATTTAAAAAGTTATTTATTTCACTATAATATATAATTCTTTGATCAATATTTTTAATATTAGATTTTTTTATTTTACTTAAAAAATCTAAATAATTATCTGCTTTTAATATGCCAAAATATAATCCATATTCCATATCACTATGTCCTCTATATAAATGTTCAATAAAATTAATAAATTTTTTTCTATTCCACTTTTCTAATAAAAATAATTCTCTGTTTATTCTAATTATTTTTAGTTTATCTGATTCTGATATATATTTTGATCTATTTAATAAATTAGACTCATCTAATAAAATATCTGTAAAAATATCATAATAATCTCTATGTTTAAGTGTTTCTCTATTAAATATATTTTTAACTAGTAAAGTATTATTATTATATAAATTTGAAAATAATTTTGGTATTAATCCAACATATTGTGATTTTTTATTTATTCTAGCTCTTCTAACTAAAAAAATATAAGTATTCATAATATATATATATATAAATAAAATAGATATTAAAATTTATTTTATATAGTTCTGAACCAACTAATTAATTTAATATTGATATTTAAAAGTTTATTTTTATAAATTTATTAATGAGAATAGTTAAACTATATTTTATGAATACTTCCATTCTGTATTACAATTTACACAAATATAAGTTAATTTAATTGTAACTGGGTCTTGAATAAAAACAGCTTCTTGTAATTCTGGATTTTTTACAGAACTACATTGTTTATTTGGACATATTTTATGTATAGTTCTTGGTATTGTTTGATCATAAATTAAAAATTTATTATTATCAACTGATATAATATCTTTATTTTTATAGTTTTTCTTATCAATTATTGAATTAATATATTCTTCTTTAAAACCACAATCAATACATTTATTCCATAATTGATTATCTTCTTCATATGGAAAAAGTTTATTCTCACACTCTTTACAAAATTGCATAATATATAATTATATATTAATATATTATAATTATATTTAAATTTAAATTCATTTTTTTATTAAATTATTATATAAATATTATATAAATGTTATGTAAAATAATATTAATAACTATAATAATATTAATAATATTATTTGCTATAAATAAATTACTTTTTCCTAAAGAGCATATGAATATGAAAAATCAAAAATTAAATAAAGTATTAAAAGATAATGGTTATGAATTAGATATTATTAATTTTACAATTAAAAAATGTATTAATGATAAATGTATTATTAAAAAATATGATACTATTAATTTTAATAGTATTGATTCACATTTTACTTCAAAAAATAAACCACTATCTAATACAATTTTTAAAAAAAATAATATACCCGTTCCAATACATTATATAATAAATAATGAAAATAAATATTATTATATAAATGAATTTAAACTTGATTTTCCATGTGTTTTAAAACCAGTTGATGGTATGCAAGGAAAAGATGTCTATACATTTATTAAAAGTAAAGAACAATTTATTAATATTTTAAATAATTTATTAAATAAATATACACAAATTATGTTAGAAAATCAAGTATATGGTAATAATTATCGGATATTTTTATTTAATAATAAAATAATGGATGTAATTGAAAGACAACAACCATTTATATTAGGAAATAATAAAGATAGTATAGATATTTTAATTAATGATCATAATAAAAATCAAATAGAAAAAAAATTATTTCCTACAACCAATTTAGACTGGTTCTATATTAAAGAACAAGGATATGATAAAAATGATATTCCCGAATTTAATAAAAAAATATTTATAACAAATACAATTAATTTTCATAATGGAGCAAATCCTGTTAGAATTTATTTAGAAAAAATACCAGAAATAAATAAAAATATGTTTATAAAAGCACATAAACTAATAAATTTAGAATGTTCTGGTATTGATTATATGTCAGATGATATTACTATTCCATATAATATAAATAATGGTCATATTATTGAAATTAATGATATGGTTGATACTAAAATTCATGTCGATTCTGACGATAATAAAGAACCAGATTTTTTATTTGAAAATATATTAAAAAGTTTTTATTAAATTATAAAACATTTTCATTCAACATCGTCAATAATGCTTTTGTGGGATATAGTTACCATTTTGTATTTATGGCTACTATGATTATTGTACATACTAGTCAAATTTTAATTCACGATTATAAAATATTATATTTTTATTAATATTTTAAACAATAAAAATATAAATAAAAAAAATTATAAAATATGATTAGAAGAGCCATATAGACTCATAATTCTAATCAAATCCATATTCATGATCACGGTATTCTTCAAGTCTATATTTAACATCTTGGGGTACTTTTTTACACGAAAGATAATAATGCTCGTTAAGTTCGCCTTTATGCATAAAGCAAAAGACACAAAATCTACGACATAACCATTTTGAATGAAGAAAATCTTTACACTCAACTGATTGAGTATTTTCTTGATTAGCTCCATTTGGAAATTGCTCTTTAACACACATTTGACATGTATCACGATCTCGATTAATTATCATTGCTATGACTCTTGGTTCACAAAAATGTTCTTCAAAAGAATCATCAATTAATCGTCGACATTCTCCAATTGTTGGATATCTGTCATCTGGGTGAATATAATAATTCAAATAACTATGTCGTTTGTCACAATAATGACATGGATGTTCTTCATCTAATTCGTCACGTTTTTCACCACATGCAAGACGTAAAGAATGATTTTCTGAACAAGAAGTGCAAAAATTAAAAAGTTTGTAAAGATAGAAAGACTCTTCCATTATTGTATGATATTAATTATAATAAAATAATATTAGTATTAGTATTATTTTGCTATCATTTTTAATTATATATTTTTATAATAACAATTTACATCATATAAATTTAATAAATTCAAATTTATTGTTACTTAATTTTTTATAAATCCTAAATATTTATCATTTAGGTAATTAAAATCCATCATCAATACAATATTTTGTTTCTTCTGGTAATGGACATTCATACCAACGATGTTCTCGAAGATCATCTACTGAATATTGATATCCATCAATAAAACAATAGAAACAAAAATGAGGACATGTCCTTGTTTGATGCAAGAATTCAATACATTCCACATCATCTAAGTCTTCATGTCTAATTTCATTATTTGAAAATAATTTTGCTACACACAAGATGCATATCCTGTGATCTTTTTTAACCACCATGTTTTTGGCTTTCTCTTCACAAATATGTCGTTGATTAGATTTATCAATCTTATCCAAACATTCATGAAGATGTGCCAACATATGTTCAGCAAAATGATTATTCAAATTACTGTGCCTTGATCCGCAAAAATCACATGATTTTCTAATATCTAAAGATTCTCTTGCTCCATGGCAAAGCAATTCTTTAGAATGGCTTGTATTACAATGAGAACATATCTCATGAACTTCTCTATGTTTCTCACTAAAAAGTCTACAAAGTCCGTAAAAGTCGCTCATTATCTTTGAATTATTAAGTATAATAATATCTACATTAAAAAAATATCTTTATAAAATGACTGTCAGTTTTTATAAAAATATTATATTGTTTAAAAAATCAATAAAATTATAAAATTTTCTTAGAAGAGTATATATTATAATATTATTATAATATTATTAATTAATATTATAACTAATATTGAATATTAGTCCGAATCATATTCAACATCTTTATTTTGAAGCTTCTGCAAATTCTTTTCATCATATTCTGAACATTGATTCATTTTATGAAAAACAAGTTCTTTTTTATTTAGAAAGCAATAAAGACAATAAGTCTCGCATCGATGACGTTGATGCCATAATGGTAAGCATTCAATCAATGTAGTACCTTCATATGTTGGTCTATTACCATTAAATGTATGAAGTGTACACATAGGACATATATCATCGTCTCCACAAACTACTAGTCTTTTTATCACGCCTTCGCAACGATGGTCTTCAATACAGTCTCTAGATACACTCTTATATTTTTCATAAGAGATTTTATCACTTTCTTTGAAAGAAATAGTACTATCCATTGTTTCTTTTTCACACAATTTACATACTTGTTCTTTGTCTAAAAGTAATCGGTCATGATGAGACAACATCTCTTGTTTAAAATAAGAACGTCTTTTTATCATATCGGTCATAATAATAAAAAATCCTATCATATAAGTCATAATAAGATAATCTTATTAAAATAAATTAGTATAAAAATAGTATCATTTTTTTTGTACATATACTTTAATACGTATTGCAATAATTTTATATTTAGCTTCATCCTCTTTTTTATAATATTTATAATATACAGATACTCCTTCTTCTATTGTATCTATACCAGGTAAACAATTTTTTAATTTCTCTTTCTTTATATATTCTTCAAATGAATTATAATAATGAATAGATGTTATTTTACAATATATTCTTCTTAAAAAATCAAAATCATTATTTTCAAATAATATAGTATCACCTTTTTTCATTTGTGAAAAATCTCCTTTATTTAATCGACCTTCACATTTTTTATTACCAATCTTAATTAGTGTAAACCATGGTTCTGATAAATTTTTTATATATTCTGTCATATATTATATACTATATACTAATATTTTTTTAAATTATTTTTCCCAAATTTCATCAACTAAACCATTTTTTAAACATTTATCACTATTAAACCATAAATCATGTTTTAATATTTCATTTAGCTCTTTTTTTGGTATTGATGTATGATTTTTATAAATATCTTTAATCCGTTCCATTAAATCTTTTAAATTATTATATTCGTCTTCTATTTCATTCATTTTTCCCCAACATCCAGATGATAATTGATGAACTAACATATATGCATTTGGTCTAATATATCTTTTTTTACCAACAATACTCATTAAAGTTCCTGCTGATGCCACAGCACCTTCAACAATTGTATATATAGGAACTTTACAAGCATTTATTACATCAACTGCTGTAAATCCTGCAAAAATACTTCCACCATATGAATTTATATGTAAATAAATAGGTATTTCATCAATATTTAATTTAAGACAACTTAATACACATTCTTCTTCAGCTTCTTTAATTAACATTGTTAAATCAAAAATAGATTCTCTTGTAACTTCACTATGAAAATATATATGATTACATTCTCTCTCTATTTTTGTATCAGATTTATTTTTACCAAGTATTGATACTATATTATCTTCTACATTATTTTTTACTTCATCTTCATCATTTTTTTCAATTTTTTTTTTTTTACAATAACTAAAATCAATTTCACTAAATTTTCTTTTACCAAACATCATATAATATTAAATAATATATAATCTTTAAATAAAAAATGATTATAAAATTAAAATTATATTAGATTTATAATGAAAATAATTATATTAAATAATAAAAGAATATTACAAAAAGACGATAATACAGAAGTAGATATAAGTGATAATAGCATAATTAAATATACAGGTATTTATTATAAAAAAAATTATTCTAAAACTGAATATATTGAAAAAACATTTATTGGAATTATTGAAACATATAGATACAGTAATGATAATGGTATACAAGGTATTTATATAAAACCTCTATATATTTTTGATGAAGAATGGTATAAAATTATTGATTATAAAAAACCAATTAATAAATATTTTATATATCCACATTTATTATTATTACCTGATAATTATTATTGTCATGGACTTTATTTTTTACATACATGTGAAAATGAAAACCTAGACAATATAGTATCAATAAATGATTTTTTATTAAATTCTTAATAAAAATAAAAAAAATGAATATTATATTATCAAATATTTATTTATCATATATTTTATTATAAATAATAATGTCGAATAAAAGATTAAAAAGAATTATGAATGAAATAAAAGATTTGGAAGAATCTGCTAAAATATTAGAACAAAATGGTATATATATATATTATGATGAATCAAATATTGATTTAATATATGCCTTATTAGTAGGCCCAGAAGGAACTCCATATGAAAAAGGATTCTATTTTTTTAAATTTGAATATCCAAAAAATTATCCTATGCAACCTCCTATTGCGAAATACTATACACAAGGAACATTATTAAACCCTGTTTCAAAAAAATATCAAAATATAAGATTTAATCCAAATTTATATACTTGTGGAAAAGTATGTTTATCCATGTTAAATACATGGAGTGGTCCAGGATGGGTTCCAACAAATACTATGAGTAATGTTCTTATAGCTATTCAGGCACTTGTATTGAATGACTTTCCATTAAGGAATGAACCAGGATTTGAAAATGCTCCTACTAAAGAATTACAAAAATATAATGATGTGATTTCATATTCTAATATAGATATATCCGTTTTAGGCATGCTTAAAAATATACCATCAGAATTTATTTTTTTCAAACCAAAAATAGAAGAGTTATTCATTAGAAATTTAGAATATTATAGAAATTATTTATTAACAAATATTTCGAAAATAGGCAATAATACATTGATTGAATCTCCTGCATATGGTATGAAAATAATTTTAGATTTTGAATCACTTTTATATAAATGTGATACAGTTGAAAATGAAATTTTAACGAATCAAATGGAAGGTATGAAACTAGGTTAATATATCTAATTATAAATAAAAGTTTACTTATATAAATTAAACCATATAGAGAAATTATGCTAGAACATCTATAAAATATATGATATATATTAATAACTATAAAAGAACCTTTCTCTATCTATTCCATTTAGGCCTGGATATGGATGGAAAATTTTATAATTTTTTTAATATTATTTCATTGTTAAAATATCAATAAAATAATAATTTATAATAATATCTTAATTTTTGACCAATAGAGCAAGGTCTAATTTCATTATACAATAAAATATATTTAATAATAATGTTAATAGATTAAATATTTATCAGGTATACAATTAGAAGCTTTAGAAATATATAATCTTTTTTTCAATAATTATCTAAATAATTAAAAATCAATTTAATCTTTAAATTTTTCTAAATCTGTTTATTTCAAATAACTAATAAAATTATTTTCTTTATTTTTTTATAATCCAATATATCAAATTATTTAGAATTAAACTCTATGCAGACCCAGTTCTGTTAGTAATTTTTTATATTTTTACAATAAAAAATATAAAAAATTACTAACAGGTCTATTGTCTAAAATTGTCTCTCTATGATAAGACTAAAATTATCGAATTGTTCACAAATTTGTATTAATCTTATAAAATATCATTATTTTATAACAACTTATCATATTATTTTTAATAAATATTCTATATACCAATATTAGTTTGAATTTCTATATTATTTTCAATACAATGATCTTTTAATTTATTTATATAAGGTTGTGTTACATATGAAGCATTACCTGTTTGTTTATTCACATTTAAATTATCTTTTATATACAATGTTATTTTATTATAGTTATATGATGTCATTAATATATTAAAAAAAGTTTCATATTGACTATATAACGTAGTACAACTAAAAATAATTTCAAAATTTTTAAATGTATTTATCATTATTTTGATATATTCCTTAATAGATTCTATATATTCCTTAATAGATTCTGTTGAATTTACTTTTTTTTGAAATACATTTTTTACTTTTACTTTTACTTTTATATCTTCTTCTACTTCTACGTCTTCTTCATCATCATTATTACCATAATCATCACCATCATCACGGAAATCATAAAATTGTATTTCTATAAGTTCTATATTTTTAAATTGTTCTAAAAAATCAGAATATAATTTTTTAGAATCAATCGATTCATTAATATCTGATAGATAAGGTAATGGTTGATTATCTATTTTTATATTAGGACGCATAGTAAAAGAGTCATAGCAATTAGCTCCTATTTTAATTTTTTTAGAATTTATATCAAGTAAACTATTTATTCCATTCGGTACAATAGAAAAAATATTATAGTTATTTCTATGTTTTATATTATTTTGTTCTTCAAGAATCTTTAACCTTTCTTCTAAATGTGTTATATTATTTTTTTCTTCAAAATCTTGTTTAATATAATTAATATAACTAGATTTCTCACAATTATCTAAAGATTTACCAAATTTAACTATTTTTTTTGATTTTATATAAGTATATGAAAAATTAATTTCTCGAATTATTATATATAGTAATAATAATATTATTAAATTTAATAATGGAGCTGTAGAATATATAAAATTTATAAATATTTTTTATAAATTTTATATTTATAAAATCAAAAAATTCCTTATATTTTGATTTTTTTATTTTTTAAAAAATTATTTTTCTTAAA
>Ga0214919_10004233_pt1 | contig 21091 bp, 26 predicted proteins | sample LL1503_MetaG_FD_177994 | JGI IMG/M metagenome (GOLD analysis project Ga0214919, IMG submission 177994) | Freshwater microbial communities from Lake Lanier, Atlanta, Georgia, United States - LL-1503 | ecosystem: Environmental > Aquatic > Freshwater > Lake | place: USA: Georgia | collected... | reverse complement strand
TCTATTTGTAGTGACATTACGCATTTTGTCTTTCGTTAACTGGGGTGAAATTAGCTGCTCCAGGAGCAGCCCACTCTAGGTCTGGACTTATATCTTCAAATGTTTGCTTGTCTAGCCTAGCCTGTATTTGAGCTTCAAAAATGCGACCATCTCGCATTTTTCCAGCCTTAACTGTTAATCTTCCATTTTGCCTATCTTCGTCTGTTGCTCCAATTCCTAAAAACACAGAACATCTATGACTCTTTGAGAAGCCCTCTGAAGAGTTAGTCATTCTTATTTCTCTTTTGCCGTCTCCTGCGCCATTAGACTGAGTTGTGGCCCAGAAAGCTAAATTATATTTTCTAGCTAGCTCAGAGCACTGTTCAGAGTAATTTTGTAAAACGTGCCTGAGTTCTTTATTTACGTGACCTTGATTCCTTTCTGTGGGATCGGTATTCAAAGCATCTAGCCAGTCCAGAAAAATCATATCCGGCATGTCATCATTTTGTTGCCATATCATCAATTGTTTTTCTATTTTTTTGACCGTGCACTTTTCCATAGAAAAATCTAAAATCCTAAAGTTTCTTTTAATGTGATCAGGGATAACAGAAATAGCGTCATAAACCTCTTGGTTTACTACTGTCTTATCTCCATTGTCTCCGTTGCGTATTCTATTGTAGTCAACCTGAGCTACCCTAGAATATAGTCTTTCTCTTATTTTCTTTTCTGGAATTTCAAGTGTTATTAGCACCGCCTTTTTTGTGGCTGCCGCCCCCCAGCAAAAATTTATGGCAAGCGTTGTTTTTCCTAGGCCAGTCATCCCGCAAATTATGCCAAGTTCTTGCTTTCCTAGTCCGCCAAACATTCTAGAGTCTATCGTGCTAATTCCACATGGAACCACTTCGATAATATCGGTAGTTAGCACTGGATTAAGTAATGGGCTAAATTCAATTTGATTTTGCCCAGCCACAGAACTTATCTCTTCTATGCTTACTGCTTTGCTTAAAAAATTTCTGTGGTCACCTGGCTTATAAGAATTTATTAATTTCTTTATTTTTACCTCAGACAAAAAAGATGGAATAATTGATCGATAGTAATCAATCTGCATATCCATTTCATAAATTTTTTCAAGCTCTAAAATCAGTACATCTTTTTCTGACTCAAGAACTTGTCCAATTTTAATCATTGATTTTAAATTATTACATAATAAATCAATAGGTATCCCATTTTCTGGGTTATCCTTTAAGTGTTCTAGTATTTTATAAGAAGCAACTAATATTGCTTTATGTATAGGTGAGCTTACGTCTTCTTGGGATATTTTGCCCTCTCTCAAAAGCTGAAGAAGGCTGGGGCAACGTATCGTGTGGGCCACTATCGCTGACTGAAAATCCTTGTGGAAATAATCTAGTATATCTTGAGACATAATTTTCTTTAATATATTTTTTGAGAGATGGATTAGAATCAATCTCTAATGTTGCTTTTTTTGCATACAGTTGTTTTACTTTTTCTAAAACGTTTTCAGAGCACAACATAACTCTTGTGTATGATTTCATTGGTAATTGCTCTATAAATAATATTTCATCAATTGTTTTTGCGTTGTTTCCGCTATATATTTTTTGGTATTCGTTTAGTCTTCTTATTTCGTTGTTGAATTCGAGCTCACCTATTGTTGTATTTTTTAGCAAATATTCATTATATTTTTTTGACGCTATCGCACCAAACAGCAAATGAGGATATGGAACTCCTTCCCATCCTGTTCTAGTTTCAAATAAACTCTCTAGGTATAGAACAGGGCAAGTTTTTTGTTCATCGAGGAAGTCACATAATTTTACCCAGACATTATCAAACTTTGACCCGCATGAATATCCAGGCGTTATTCTTTTTCTAAATTTTTCATATATCAACTTAACTTCCCATGGCTTTGATTTTTTGTATTCATTTTCCATTTTATTTATCTAAGAATTTAATAGATGTTGGACTAGATATTTTAATGATGTTGTATCCTTTAGTGTCATAATGTTTTAATCTACCTTGTGATTTTCTTTCCATTCTGGAATCCCAGCAGTCATTGAAGTCTATTATTATGCCATAGTCTTTGCCTTCTGTTAATCTTCTATTTCTGCCAGCTTTTTGCAACACCGATACGTCGGACTGCATCCAGTTGGAGTTTATTATTACATAAAGGTTTTTGGGGTCAACTCCTTCAGCTAGGCAATCTGTTGATATAATTCTTTTAAGATCTCCCGAATTGAATCCTTCCAGTATTCTTTTTTTTTCTTTACCGGATATAGACCCATGGAATACTTCAAAGTTATTATCACCAAGATGATTGTAAATTAATTCTTCTAAATGTGTCAAAGTTCTTACATACACAATAAGCTGTTGGTCACTGGGACATAAATCAACGCACTGTTTTATCAACTTGTTTCTGTTTCTGTTGAACCATATCCCCTTTTTTTCCATTGTCAAATTTTGAGTTTGAGGCAAGAATGCTGGTCCATTTACTACGTCCATTACATATACGTGCAATGGGGTAGCTCGGTTCATTGCTTCTAGTTGTTGATCAGTAAGCTCAAAGACGATGGGGCCAAAAACTGCTTCTAAAAACTTTGATATGCCTTTGAATCCAGAAGTAAGTGTTGCAGAAAGACCATACCTAACAGAGTTTTTAAATTTAAGTAAATTTTGAGATCTTGTATCACTACCCGCTCCATGGGCCTCGTCATATATAATAAAGTTTATGTCACTTGGATTAAACTTATGTAATGACGAAGATGTAATAACGGTTGTTCTACCTTTTGCCTTCTTGGAAGAAAGATAAACACCTGGGTCACATTCTGGAGCTAATTCTATTAGATCATTGTACAACTTTAATGCAACCGTTTGTCTGTTTGTTACAACCAACCCATTAAAGTTTTTGTACGCACGACACAATGACGATATTATTCTAGTTTTACCTGTGTTGGTTGCAGCCTCCACCATGCATCCTCCATCCTGGTTCAACATCAATTCTACTGCACATTTTTGGTCAGTATACAGCCCATCATAAACTCTGTCGTTTATTTCAGGCTTTGGGTAATTATTTTTAGTTTCATCTATGTCCCATTCATTATTGAGTGAGGTAAGTTTGTTTTTGACTCTGTGAAGCAACCCATCGTATGTGATCATGGATTGTCCATCACCAGAGTACGAAAATAACTCTTTCTTTATTGTTCTAAGTGGCCCATCTATTAATATGTTTCTTAGCTGCCCAATCCGCTTGTCAAAAAAAGTTTTTTTTATTTTGTCTCTAAATTTGTAGTAAAAAGACAATTCGTCAGCTAGTTCTTTTGTTGGGGGGCTAATTTTTATTAGCCCCCCCGCTCTGGTAATTTTAGTGTTCATCTTTAACTGGCTGTATTATTTTAATCCAATTTGAGAGATACCATACACCCCCCTGATTAACTGGTCGATTTAATTTTACGAAATCGCAAATCTCAACCTGAAACCATTTTCTTCCATCTTGCTTTAAGTGTGGAGCAAATGGTTGTGGTGAAGTATGCCATCCCGGTCTATGGGAAAACCCCTTAGTTTTATTGTCCTCTGCCTTAATCCACTCATTTACTGGCAATGATTTTTTATTATCTATGAATAGGGATTTTATTTCGTTTTTTTTGTTTACTCTAAATAATTTAAAAACTTTTTTTGTTTTTTGTATTTTTAATTCCATTAGAATTCTATTGTTTGCCTGAAGTATGGGATAAGTGATCTCTCGTGAGTAACTAGTAAAACTTGCAAATTATTCGAATCAGATAGTTGCGATATGCTTTCAATAATGCCCTTAAAGTTCAATATTGTTTCTTTGTCTAGCCAGGTGGTCGGCTCGTCTAATACAATCAAATTTACCCCACTCGAAAAAATTTCGCATGAAGCAAAACGAAAAGCAAGAGACAATACAACTTTTTGTCCACAAGACAGGTCACTTGATGGCCTAGTCTTGCTCCCAAAGTCGCAAATGAACTCGTTGTCCTCATCTACTGATACCCTATACTCAGCGTTAAAGCTAGCTAAGTAATGGTTTATTGATGAGCACATTTTATTCATTTGATAATTAACATATCTACCACTAACTCCATCGTACCTAAATACATCTCTGATTCTAGACACCCTTGATTCGTGTATTTTGATTCCAGATACTCTAGATTTTATGTTTTTACAATTCTGTAGGTCTATCTGGCTACTGCTTATCTGATCTAATATTTTTTTATTAGTGGACTCTAGTGATTTTATCTCACTGCCCAATGACTTTATCTCGTTTACTGCAGAATTATGAGAATTAAATCCACTTAAGTATGTATCAGATGAGAATTTTGGAAAGTCGCCAGATTTTAGATCTGATTGAACTTTATTTATTCTGGCTGTATGATTTAAAATACTTGATGTTAAATTAGATTTTTTTGTGTCGTATTCATATTTTTTATTTTCCAGATCTCTTAAATTAATTTTTATTTGTTTAGATTTTTGGGTCTGAGATTTTAATTTTTGTTTAGCGTTATCAAGTTTCTCATTTAGCTTATTAATTATTTCACTATCTATTGTCATGCCGCAAAGCGGACAATTTCCAGTATGATCGCCTGAATGCCTACCTACTACTTCAAGTGTTTCTATCTCACTGGTGCACGACCCAATTGATAAATCTAGTAATTCTATTTGTTGCTTGATGATATCTAAGTGGTCAGAGTCCACATTGGGGCACTCTAGGTTACCTAATTCTATTTTTTGCCGCTCTTTGTTATCGTGCAGAGATCCTAGCTCTGAAATCAAATTTTCTTTTTGCAGTGCTTTTTTGTAGTTACCGTAAATTTTCTGTTTATCAATGCCGTCCGTCTCTTCACTTAGTTCATTGATTTTTTCATTTTTAATTTGTATATTTTTAATGTTTTCTTCCACCATCTCCTCTAGCCTTGCTATTGAACTAGTTAATTGGTTTTCATCGATGATAGCTGGATAAGATAAATTTGATTTCCACTGCCCAAGCAGCAACTCAATTTTTGCGGCTTTCTCTAAGCCAAAAAATTTTTGAAGCATTTTGTTTCTTTCTGCTTGTCTACCAAATAGAATTCCTAAGATGTCTGTTTGGCTTACAAACACCATATTAGGCAAGAAAGATTTATCGCAATCTAGTAATTCTAAAAATTTCTCATTTACTGTATCGGCTCCGTCGAATACTTCAGAATTATAACTAAGTGTTGTGCTATTTGAGTCAAGTGACCTATCTACAATAAACTCTTTGTTTTTTATATTGCCCTCAACATAAATTGAACCAGTTTTTTGTCCAAACGTTATTAAGTCTTTTTTCTTTTTCTTTCCAAACTCGCCAGTTATAGCCATTGATATAGATGCGGCAAAATTACTTTTGCCAGATCCATTTCTTCCAATTATGCCCACTATGTTTTCACTTATATCAACTTCTAAGTTTTTGTGCTGAGCAAAGTTAGATAGTTTTACTTTATTTATTCTCATTTATTTGATTATTTAAATCATTCTTTAGCACCTCGTGAACGCTACCTAATGCTGGATTGCTCCACAACTCTTGAATAATGGCTATATCTAATTCATCTAGGTATTTTTCTTCTTGAGCTAGCTGTATAAAATCTGAGTTTTCGGATACTTGTTCAGTATCATTTGCCTCTTCCTCTATTTTTTTTTGCTTATCTCTATGAAAATAAATAACTTGATTTGAATTATTTACCGACATCTTACTTTCAATTTCATTTACGCTATTACAAAACTCAGGAAGATATCTAAATATATTAAAGTCTGCAGAAAACTTATCAACTGTTTCCTCAAATTCTTTAATTCCAGTAAAGCTAAATACATTTGTTTTTTGAACTGGCGTAAAATTTACTGACTGTATATCAGAAAGCAAATGTGTTTCTGTATCGTACTCCAATTCAATAAACATAAAATTATTTATTTGATCACATAGTCTCAAGAAATCTGTGTTACCAGGGTAAGCAATCGTGCATTCGCCTAGTTTCATTTTTCTGTGAATATGTAAATCTCCTAATGCTAAATATTTACATTTAGTTGATAGAGCTTTTAAGTCATCATTATCTAGTTCCGGTCTCATTATTGATGGTAGAAACCCGCCAGCAGATTGATGCAAAACTATTATATCTAAATTGTCATCAATTTTTTGTATAACATCTTTTATATCTCTCCTTTTAATATAATTTAAACAAACAATTTTTATTGGCTTTAACTCTTGTATAGCTTTGTACTCATCTAGACTAGAGCCCAATCCAGAATAGCAGACGCCTGTATTTATCCATTGTTTTTCTGAGCCATATACAATGTCGTGATTCCCTGAACACGCTAAAACATTGCAGCCAGCATTTATCCATATATTGCACATTTCCATCCAGCAGCAAATATCATTTGGTTGTGGATCGCAGGAATCAAAAATATCCCCAGCTACAATAATTAAATCATATTTATTTGTTTCATTTGCAAGCTTTATACAACTTAATCTTTGATTAATTTGCCTCTGCTTAATTCCGTATTGATTGCTACCGATATGTAGATCGGCTATGTGAGCTATTTTAATTTTCATCTGGGAATAGAAAGCTATCTAATGAATCATCTGGCCCACTTCTTTCGATCAACTTAGCGCAAACGGCATTTACGTCAAATGTTTGTTCTATTTCGGTGTCATCATCTACTACTTTTACTTTTATTGACTCTGTTTTTCCGTCGGTCCGCCACAAGGCAGAAACAGCGCCAGAACATACTTGTACGGTTATGGTGGGGTGAGCTTTCTTTATCTTAGCTGGTTTGTGGTTTAATATAAATTTTTTTGGAATTTCAATTACTTTTCCGGAAATAAATTTATTGTTCTCGCTATGTATTGATGCTGTTTCTATTATCTGTATTTTAATATTTTCGCTTTTACTTGGCTTTCTACTTAGGACTCGACCAGAGCTAAATGAAGTATTGCCTGGCTGATTTTTAGGGGTCCTAAATATAATTAAATCTCCTGGGTATATTTGTTGTTGCATTGATTTTGATTTCTCTTTGTTTAACTTGATCTATATTTAATGTTCTGTTGTTTACTACTCCAGGAACATTAATTTCCGAAATTAATTTATTTAGTTTTTCTGTTTTATTGGGGCTACCACTAAATATATAATTTATTTTCCCTTTTATTTTTTGTACCTTTTTATCAAAAATTATCTTATTGGTAATTAACCTATTCGATACGTCACCCTTGAGTTTCATTATCTCGGTTCTGACTGATTGTATGTAGTCATTTGATATTGTAGGCTTACCAGAATTTATAACATATCCAACTATATCCATTTTACCGCCAGTACCGATTATTTTAGTTTTCTTGTTGTTTAGGTAAAATCCTCCGCTTTTTAATATATTTTTTACTGAATGGATAAATAAATTTATGTATTTTTGACCATATCTTTCTTCCCAAGTAAAAGATAGGTCATCTGCGTATCTTGAATAAACGCAATTATTTTTCTTGGCCAATCCAGACAATCGATAATCTAGTATCTTGAAAGATAGATTTGTTATTGATGGACTAGCGGGAGACCCTTGCGGCAAAAACCTTTCTCCAAATTCTACGTCTTGCCCAATATTTATTAATGGTTTTATTAAGTCAAGTAAGGCGCTATCTTCAATAATACCTAATTTTAAAGATTTTATTATAATTTCTTGTATAAAACTTTCCCAAAAAATATTAAACAAAAGCCTGTCTTTTTTATTGTTCTCAGGAATGGGATAAAATGGCACTATTAAAAACCTGTCAACATTAAGTGTCCTAATTTGCGCCTCTCGCATATTATCATATAGCAAATTTTTATTAATAAATGACTTTAAACAATTTAATAACAAATATATACAATTTGTTTTATTTAATTTTATTGTGCATGCGTCAATAATATCAGACACTTCTTCTTTGTTTAACTTATGAGCGGTCAAAGATTTAACTATATCACGTTCTTTAAAACTACAAAAAAAGTTTTTTATGTCCAGATTTACTAATAGTTCTGGCTTATTTATATGAGATGTTATGTGTATATTTGCGCAATCAAACGCTGATTTATTTTTACAAAAACCAAAACACGAATAATGAGTGGAAAATATACTCAATTTTTCTGCAACAACTGACTGCTTTTTCTTTAGTGCGGCTTCTGGAGCCAATATAATTCTATGTTTTTCAGTCGTATTTTTAATTAAATCATGCAAAGACATAAACTTAAAAAATAAATTTTTTATAGAAAATGCACTAACCTCTTGTTGAATTATTTTTTTTATTTTTTGCGTAGCATTATCAATCTCTCCATCAGTCGGACTTTGAGATAGTATTCCAGAAAGGTTATTTGTTATTTTGTTTTTTATTCTTTGAAAATCAGCTGGAGGATCAGATGGCGTTGCCCTTGTCAGAAACATTCTTGATATTTGATATTCCAGTGATGGATAAGATGGAGCGTTGCTAGCGCTCCCCTTATTTATAGAAAAAACTTTATATTCAATTTCTTTGTTCACATTTGTTATTCTATTTTTATCATCCTTCTTTTAATTGTTACATTTGGTTGAGTAACAACTACTTCTTGATGTACTTCATCCAATGCTATATTACTTATTCTTCTTTTGACTATAGCGAATTTGTCAGAATTTTCATGAAAGTCTTTAACATCTTTTTTCACGCTTTCAATCACCCTAGTTAGATTCAGTTCTATATCAGTCTTATCTACATCTTCTTTTTTCCAACTAGAAATGCAGTTCAACGAAGTAGACGCATTCTTTATTATTTTATCTATCTCTGGATCATTAAATAAATTTATCTGCTTCAGTTGCTCTATCCTTTCTTTAAAAGCATTAATAGACCTAATATTTACTGTGTTCTTTCCAGTTTTTATGGCTTCCAACACCAAAGACGTAGCAGAAAGAATGTGCTCTCTTATCTGTATAGTGGATTGATGAACTAGTTGCTCGGCTCTTTCAGATAAATGGTCTTTTGCGTCTTGAGCTACTTCAGATATCTCTGCATGTGCCCAGCTGTAAAGAGTCCAAGAATAATGAAATTTGCCCCTGAGTGTTGAAACACTTGGATACATAGAATCTAGATATCCTATGTGCTCTGGAAACCTTTCGTTAAACTTGTCTATTTGCTGCTTCGCTATTTCTTCATACTTCTCTAAAAATTCTTCAGCATCCCTGAAGAATGAAACCTTCTCTTGCTCTAGTATGTTCTTTAGCCATGGATAAGCTTTGCGTGGCACAAACCTTGCTCCTCGCATTCCAGGGACCCTGTATGACATTTTTTCAAAATAAGAATTTAACCTAGATCTGTAAGAACTAAATATCCTGGTGTACTTTGATGGAACTAGCCATTTGTACCCTGGAGCAAAAATTTCGTAATCTATTGTATTTCCAAGAACCTCTTGGTCTTTTTGCGTTTGCAAAACTTTTCCCTCCCAAAACCCTATGCCGACGTTAATAAGAGTTCCATATTTAAATATATCTGTAGATAAATTAACGCTTGGCTCTTGCTGTATTTCTGTTTGTTCAATTTCCATATTTTATTTTTCAACAAAAAAGAGGGGGCAAAATGCCCCCTCTCAGTTTTTATTTTATTATTTTAATTAATTTAAGTAGATTTACTTGGAAGTATTTCCACCCCATTAAATATCATTTCACTGGCTATTTTTACTTCTTGGATAAGGACTGTTTCCCTTATTTTATTTTTTGCAATAATTTCTCCAGTTGAAATCAATCTTGCCACCCATTGCTGAGAGTAATTATCAAACTCAACATCAGTAATTCTTTCTACGTGTATTGAATTTTTAGCTCCAGACTTTGTACAGGCTTTTCTTATTTCGTCGTAGTAAATAGACTTAACTGTACCATCTGCACAAAAATTAATTAAGGCATGCTTATTAGACTTTGATTTGCCCGACGGAACACGAGGCTCCTTCGAACATTTCTGGCTTTTCTTGATGGCTAATTTCTTGGGAGTAGATTTTTTCAAAGATTTTTGTAGCATCTTTGCACCCAACTCCTTTATATCCTTCTGCTTCGATTGTTGCTTTCCCGCTGGGCGAGATTGTGATTTTAACAATTTTTTCACTCATTTACATCCTTACTTTTAGTTCTATGTTCCCGTTTGCGGCATTGACTCTTTCTCCAATGATTTCATAGCCGTTTTCTTTTGCTATTTTTCTGTGCTGCTCTATTTGATAAGCTTGGCTTAATTTTCCGCACTTAGCCCCAACCATGCTCTGCAGCCTTGTGTCAAATAGGTCAGCTTGTACTTCATACGAGTTTCCCTTTTTAACTAGCGCTATTTCATAAGAAGCAGACTTACCTGCAGATATTACGGCATCGCACTTCATATTTTGACCAGCATAATATGAAGCCTGTTTTTTGCTTACATCTAGTGTTAGACCAAGCCTTTTGCATGCTTTACTTAGTATATCCAGATCTTTAATTTCTGGCATATCCATTACAACCATGTGTGACATATATTTTGTTGTTTATTCTGTTTGTTGTTGTTTATTAAATTTCTGATTCATTTATATTAATTTTGGATGATTCAGGAATGCTTAAGTTCCTAGATCTGCTCCAACCGCCCGCTGAGCTAGTGGTTGCCGCTTGTACGTTATTATTGTCGTCTTCCTTGTTAGCCATCATTACTCTATGAGACTTTGCCCACTCCAGTAGTGTCTTCGATTCATCTGGATTAAGCTCTGCCATGATTTTAACATCATTGATGGCTGCTGCAATATGTTGAGTTGTTACACTAAACTTCTTGCCGAATCCTACGTCTTTACCTTTTCGGATAAGTCCTTCAATTACGATTTGTTCTATTTCAGAGCCAGTCCTACTGGGCGTCTTGCTAGCTAGTTCAGTTAGATCTATGCCGTATTCTTCTGGTGCCCATCCTCTTTTTTTGAGGTGGATATTAAATATTTCTTTCCGCTGCTTTAGGCCTGGAAGTCCCACATACATTACTTCATCAAACCTGCCCTTGCGTAATGCTGGAGCAGGAATAGAGGTTATGCTGTTGGTGGTAGCAACCACAAACACATCAGACTTCCTAGATTGAGTCCAGGTTAACCATGTGCCATACATACGTTGAAACGTTCCACCATCGGTTACTCCTCCGCCAGCGCCAGCAAATAATTTTTCAAACTCGTCAACGAACAATATGCATGGAGCTTGTGCTTCGGCATCCTTTAATGCTTTTATGAGTTTTCCCTCGGATTCACCCAATAGGCTACCCATACATGCACCAATATCTAACCTTAATACAGCTCTATCCCACTCCAAACCTAGTGCTTGTGCAACCCAAGATTTTCCTGTTCCACCTGGACCAACTACGCACAATCCTTTGGGTAAATCAATTCCGTCTTCCCTTGCTTCATGCCTAAAAATAAGAGCCCTATCTTTAGCCCATTGCTTAAGGTTTTCCATTCCTCCGACTTCATTCATTCCCCAGTTATTATCAAGAATTTGCAATATTCCAGACTTTTGGATGAGCCTAGATTTTTCTTTCCTGATTACCTCGGTTTTGAATGTGCGCTTATTTACCTTGCCTTGAGAAAATTCCATAGCATTAGCTCTATTAGCCATTGCCAGAACATTTTCTGCTTGCCACTGAGTTAGTCCAGTTAGTTGTTGAGCGAATTTATTTAGGTCATCTTCTTCAAGTTCTATTTCAGGCACATTATTTTTACTGCCGTCGTTGAAGTTACCTGAATACGCACTACCCTTGACCACCATTTTCATGTCCGTCACATTAGGTAGTTCGTGCTGAACATAGGTTACGATATTTTCTATCTCAATAGGAACATCAGTATTGTGATTAATGAAAACAATAGTCTTGTCCGACCCCAGTAGATTTGGAATAGAATTCTTGATACACCTAGTTAACCTAGCGTTCGTGTGCTTAACCTTTGAGGGATCCGTCATATAGAACGGAGCATCCAGCATAATAATTAACGAACTATCTGGGAATCCTTGATTATTCATGTCCCACGTTGATTGATTATCGACGTAAAACGATTTAAAATCATGGTTACTCTTTTTTATAAATTTTTCAATAGCATCAATTGGAGAATCTACCTCCATGATTGATGACCTATCTTCATAGTCATAAATAAAGTTTCTGGAATCATAAACGTAAATTTTACACCTAGATCCAGACCCCAATAATGCGCTTGCCTCGCATGATAATAATCTATCTTCCTCGATGCTGTGAACCCACAGTAATGGATTTGCAGAGGAAATGAATTCTTTTAATATAGACGATGATAACATTTTATATTCCTTTTTCGAATGAGTTTATTGCTTTGTTTTTGTACAATCCAGCTGCCCTAGAGAATTCTATGGCGGCTAACATATCAGATTTTATATTATTTAACTTACATTCCTCAACTTGCTGTTCAGATGCGTCCTCTTGCACAAAAGGATAAAAGGGAAATGTTGTGCTATATTTATTGTCAACTATCACGGTTAATCCTGCAAAGCAGATATTTCCGTTTATCATTTCCCTTGCGATTATTGGGGAAATAGTAGCGGCAAGCCTTGTCGCTATTTTTGCCTGGTCGGTTCCAGGAGGAGCTATAATATTTTGTGTTTCAGTATTTTCTTGTTCATTCTCCGCTTGTTCGGATTGCTTTTTGTTCATATATTTTATCAAACCAATTTGAGCATTGTTTTAAAAACTCAAACCTAAAGTTTTCTTTATTTTCTTCGGTTTCTTTGTTGTTGTCGCTTAAGAACTCAATACATGCCGTTTTAATTGCGGCATCTAGAGGAGATGATACTACATCTTTTTTAATTATTTTTTCTTCAATATTTTTTACTTCATTTAATGAAATAAATAATTGCTTTAGTATTTCTTCTTGGTCTACCTCACCTATATCCCCATCGATTATCTTAGCAGCCTCCGTTAATACAAAATTTCCAGAGACTGGACACTTTATCAAAACTTTTTGCATTATGCCCAACGTAGAATACAAAAATGTCGTAAACTCTACATTTGTCCCCTTTTCCTCTACGTCATCTACATACTTGCAGTCAAATAATGATCTAATGTCCATTTTGTTTATTCCTTTTTATTTTGCAAGTCTTGTATTGATTGCCCATATGAACATAAAACCAATATTATAAATAAACAAATGTTATTCAAAATATCGAAGTTGATGATCATTGCTGGGACAAAAAATAACACCCCTACAATTAAACTAGCCCAGAAAGATAAACAAAATGGACAATTAATTAAGTACTCAAGTTTAGATTTATTATATTTCACTTCTATGTATCCACGCACTGCGTCAAAGATTTCAGAGTCTATTACAACATAGACTATTGATTTCACGCAATACTTTGAATAATAACATAAAATGCAAAAAAATACAATTGAAGTAAACTGAGTACTCATTTTATATTACAGAAATTAATGATAGTGATCCAAGGACCCCAAAAAACCCAAAAACAGTAAAAGAATTTTTTACTGAATCAGATCCCAAAATATAATTATGAGAAATAAATTTAGATATACCCCATCCATTAAGCGCCCACAGAAAAAATAATGCGGGAATAAAGAGGGATGATGTATATAGCCAGCAAATAGATAAATAACTAATAAATAGCCACCCCCAGAATGAGCTGGAGTTTTTTTCTTCGGTTTTTTGTTTTTTATTCGCAATCATTTATTTGAATTCCATTTTCATAGTCGATTAATCCACTAAATTTTGTTTTTTCTGCAAGCTCGGCAGATTCCACGGCTTTTAATGCTTCTGATTTTTCCGAACTCCTTATTACGAAAAACGACAAAAACGAAACAACAGAAATAGATAAAATGGCAACTGTACCAATCATTTTATCCAAGTGTTTCTTCTTTTTGTTTTTCTTCGCCTATGCTAACTTTTATTTCGCCGTCCTTACTTACCGTAATGCTAATTTTTTTTAGTATTGCGGCACTAAGTGCCAGGCATGCTGTCGCCAGAACTACGTTGTATGCTGTTGATATCATTTGTTTGTTGTTGTTTGTGTTGTTCTACTTTTTCCTCTACTGTTGGCAGTAGTTTGAAAATTAATGAATTGGAGGGCTGAAACTTAGCGTAGTTTAATTTTTCTTGTCCAAGATAAATTTTAGGATTTTTGGATTTCATAATTCGTCTTCTACTGGATCGATATTAAAGGATGTCTTTTGCGACTCTATTGCACTTTTAATTTTATTAACATTTATATCTTCGGATTTAAGCGTCTTTTCAGCCTCCGCAACTTCTTCATCTTCTTCTGCTGTTTCCGATCCAAATCGCTCTTCTTGCCAGGCTCTTCGATTATCTATTTTGTCGCAAATGTATGAAGTACCAAACTCATCAACCACAATAATTTTACGTGGCTTATAAGACAATTCTGCTCCTCGCAAACTAGTTAACATTTTTTCTGGTACGCCTTCACTCAGTAAATATTCAACCCTTGCTGGAGCTATTGCTTCATCCGTTAAGTAGCAAAAAAATTTCTTACTTTTGCTATATTTTTTAAAATTTATTTTTTCTTGCATCGCTTAAGTTTCAGCCCCCGCCCGTCATAATATAAAAACAAAGACCTAAAAGAATCTTCTATTTTTATATTTTCCTGGGTTACTATAATACTCCATAAAAGTTGGTGCTTTAAGCTCTTGTTTAGCTTCTATCACTTCTTTTGCAAGAATTATTTTTTGGCCTAATTTTTCTACACTTTTACATAAAAAAGTCATTGCAAGACTATACATATTAATTACTATACTTTCAATTATATTATTTAGATGTTAATTTCAAAAGTTCCAATCTCCGATGAGGAGTTAAAACAGCTATACGGGAAGATGGCACAGAAACTAGATTTAGTTAACCTAGTGCCAACTTCAATAAGTTTTCAAGGTAGGCCATTGGACATCTTACACAAGAGACCAATGTTTTCTCCAATGTTTAGAAAAAATAGATCAGCATTAAGAGATGTATTTATTTGCGGTAGACAGATTGGGAAAACCGTAAGTATTAGCAGCTCTATACTGATGCATTGTTGGTGGCGAAACTATTTTAGAATGTTATATGTTGCTCCAATGTCGATTTATACGACACGTTTGCATAGCATGTTTATGCAACCAATGATTCAAGGCAAATTGATGCCTTGGCCAATAAGCGATAATACTTGCACAAATAACGTAAACGAAAAAAGTTTTATAACGGGGAGTCGGTTCGTTGGAATATCGTGCTATAATAATGCGCAAAACGCACTTGGATTAAGTGTGGACTGGGCTCTATTTGATGAAACACAAGATTTAAATAGTGATTTCATTCCGCAAATTCGAGAAGTTGTTGGAACGTCGGAATATAGGTATGAAAGCTATTTTGGAACCGCTCGCGGAGTTGACAATACTTTGACAACTCTGTACGAGGCATCCACCCAGAATGTATGGATGATGCCGTGTTCGAGCTGCAAGCATGAAAACACCCCAACTCTCGCTGGAAACGTTTTAGACATGATACAGCTAAAGGGGATATGTTGCGTAAAATGCGGAAAAATAATTGACGTTGAAAGAGGTGAATGGAGAAGGCTCTTTGAGTATGATCCAGTTAGGAGAAACACAGAAGGCTATCACGTTCCTCAGATTATTATCAAAGACAGAATAGATCCACATACTAGATATATAGATACAATATATAATAAACTACATGGGTCCAATGCGTATTCTGAATCTAGATTTCTGCAAGAGGTTTTAGGTATTCCAACGTCTCAGGGTGGAGTACCAATAACTCAGCAAGACATACAAGAAGCAAGCACGCTAGAAATAGAAAAAGATGGACCAGGTTCAGTTTTTCAGTACCAGAGAGTTGCTGGCGGTGTTGACTGGGGTGGAGCAGAAATTGTGAGTTTTACTGTTGGCGTTTTGGTTGGATACAATTCTGGATATTTTGACTGTTTTGCTGCATCTAGGCCAACTGGGATACCAGATGAGCAAAGGCACTATGTAGTGGGAGATTTCTTAAAACAATATAGTCAAAAACGCGTTGAAATAATTGGGGCTGATGCAGGCTTTGTTGGAAGCGTACAGAACCCCAATTTAGGACAATACTTAAATGTTCCAGTTGCTTCAATTGCTTATGGCACTACAAAGAAATTTTTTAACCCTCAATCAAATAACCATTTCACTGTAGATAGAACTACCTTGATATACATTGTGATCACTCTCATAAAGATGAAGAGAATAAGATTTCCGAAGGGTGCTTGGTTTGAACAATACACCCGAGATTTATTGGCTATCTTCACTGAAGACAACGTAAATACTCACGGAAGCACTATAAGAAGGTATAGTAGATACAAAGATAGGCCAGACGACTTCTTACATGCATTGGGGTATGCAATTTTCATGGCCTCACTTGGCATAACGGACCTTCCATCTATGGCTGGAATGCCCGCCAATCTTTCTATGAACTCTCCATATATAGCTGACATAGGGGAAGAAATTGCAAAGTTTTAATAAGTTGAAATAACTTATTAAATTATCTCTGTTTCAACTTTTGTCTTTATGCTCATCCATCTACATGGTTTTATGTTTTCAAACCAGTCTTGAATACTAGGTATTCTTCCAAGGTCTTCTATTACGTGTTGTTCTGCGACCCATCTTGTTGGTATCTTAACTCCAGTTGATAAAGTCACGGTAACCCCGAACTCTCTCTCGCATTGATATATCCCCTCGGCGTGATGCCTAAGTGCTCTATGTCTGAAGTCAGCAAACATCTCTTTGCTTCTATCAAACCATTGATGTATTTCTAGGTAGTCTTCAGCGTTGCCTCCCCATTTCTTGACGGATGAAACGGCATGATGATATGGGTGACTCATATCACGTCAACGTAACTATTGCTATCAGTATAAAACTCAGTATGACTTAGGGTTATGGTGCCATTATCTACGTTAATGTTAAAACTCCCCTCCGCTCCATCATTTAGCTCCCACCCGCCCCTTGTTGTCTCTAATATCTGCCAGCAAAAATCGTCTATTGCTTCAGTAATATTTCTTTCAAGCTCTTTCACAGAGACATCACAATTTTCATCGCCGTAACATTTCCAGCTGTTAATAATTGATTTATATTTTACTTTAACATTACATAATTCTGTGCTTTTTACTTCGTTGTTGTCTAAGTCTAAAAATCCGGCTTGTTCAATTGCCCCTGAGTCTCCGGACCCGCTGTATGTAACTTCTACAGTTTTAACATTTGTTTTTGTTTTTAGGCATTTTAATATTCTTAATTTATTTTGATTAATTACTTCTCTTGCGGTAGTTTTTGAATCTTTTTTCATTTTATTTGTTTTATTGTTTGGATGCGCTTAACAGAGCTTGAAGGCTCTCAATGCTATCTACCGCATTGTCAAATGTATGACAAGGACACAGCCCCACAGCGTCTTCGTCTTTGCATGGATTGACATCGCTGTCCCTCATTTCTCTCAGCTCATCTGCCATTTTTTCTAGCATTTCTTCTGGCGACAATGGTTTATTTTTCATTTTCAATTTGATTTGCTAACTCATCTAATATTTGTTTTTTGGATGAGCCAATTACGTTAATTAATTCACAGTTGACTGATTGCAACCAGAAATCAGCAGAAGTTATTTTCATGAATGATTCACTCAGGCTGGAATCATATCCAAAGTCATGAATCCACGAAAAATCTAAAATTTCATTAGTTTGCTCATAAGCCATTACAGTTTTCTCAAAAGAGGTCCTTAGCCTCTTTATAGCGTCATTACATGTTTCAGCTTTTGACTGAATAAAAACAGCTGGCTCTGCGGAATAATTTGCCCTCTTGTATATGCCTGCATGAAACTTACCTGTGTCCATGCATTCCGTTACTATATATGTTATATTTTCCGTTTCGCTCTGAAGCACTGCAGCAAGGTGGATTAATACATCTTTAGATAAATCCACACACGGCCAATAAAATGGTTGCCAAGTCATTTGCCTGCTAGAGAATTCAATATGTACGTTGTCTTCTTTTGTTGATGCCCCCCCGTGTTCATTATATTTCCCTGTAAATTTTAAATCTGGATACCCATATATAGATATATATGATTTAATAATATTTTCTTCTCCTGATCTATTTACCTGTACGTCTATTACATTTTTTTTATTAAAGTAGTAATCATTAGGGGATTCGTCACCCGTGTCCAGATGCCCCATTCCATTTTCGGCTTCAGGTATCGGCAACATAAGTGAAGTTTTTATGATTGTTGACCTGTCTACTTTTGATCTTATCGCAAGATGGCTAACCCTGTTTAATGTATTACAGTAAAATAATTTTAATAATTTAATGTAATTGTTTTTAATAAAATCATTTACTTCCACATCTTCCCCAAAATCGTTCTTTTTCTGTAAAAAAGATTTTGCGGAAAACATAATTTTATCCATGCCGGAACCAGGTAGACCCTTTTCCTGTGATATTTTTTTTGCAAAATGCTTTAAGCTGTTGTCCCCATAATCCAACAAATTAAAATATCCTTCAGATGAGTACAAACTCTTTAAAAGTACATTTTGTTGAATTATTGAAGACGATGAACCAATCCAATCACATGATGATGATAAACAACATGAAATGAATTGAGTCGTAACAACGCTCTTAGAGCTACATTTAGGGCACTTGGGGTAATTTATATCACAGATTATATCTTCAAATTTCTCTTCGTTGTATTCTTCTTCCATTGTTGTTGTGTTTGATTGTTTGAATATATTGCTATATAAGTTTTTCTTTGGTCTTTGTTGTCTTTTGCTGATTTATCTACTTTATAACCAGCATTTACCAAGTCTTTAATTATTTCACCCTTACTAAAGTTAAAACCAAACTTAGATAAGGCACTAAAAACTTTTACATATATTCTTGTTTCGTTGTTATCTATTTTGACAAAATCCCTAAAATTAATATTTGTTGTCACTAGCCCAAAGAACTCATTTAGTCTATTGTTGGCGTTATTTAAGTAATTCATGGAATTCCTGAATTTACCTATGTAAATATTGTTCCCCAAAGATTTTTCAATTTTTTTGATAAATTTAAAGTAATTACCAGTCAGTAACTCTTCTACTAAAAAATATATAATTGGCTCTGTGTTATTTATTTCAATTGGTGATACGCCTTGTGTAACATGTATAAACCTATTGCTATATACTTCCTCGCTTGAGCAAAGCGATATCGTAAAGTTATTCTTTAGTAATAATTTATGATTTATTATTTTTTCGCAAAATTGTGGATAAAAACAATTTATAATATCTTCTTGTTGGATTACTCCCAAGCAGATTGATATATCTCTAGCTACGTGTTTTTTAGCAACTATATGAGCGTCATTGTTTTTTACCATTTTATTAACAAACTCAAGGCATGATCTAAATACCAGGGCACCGTAATCTGTTTTGCACATTTCTATTATTTGCTCAATGCACTTGTCTCTATAAATATATTTGTTTTCTAATGTATCTGAATATTTAATTTTATTTTTAATACTGCCCGTATTGTATTCTGAGGAGATAGATGTAATCTTGTCGCATTTCCATTTATCTGTAATAAATTGCTCATTACAAAAACCGTATATATCTTTTTTTATTGAGGTAATTTTTTGCGTATTTAATCCCATCACTATTTGAGGCAGCGCATTCAATACAGAATTACCAGAATTCCATACAGGGAAATCGCAATTATTTAATCCGCAAATAGATATTATTTTATTAAGCAATCTACCAGGCTTATACATCTCTTTGTGAGATATAAAAAAATTTATTATTTTGTCATTTATGTATAGCGTGCAATCATATTCTGAGGGCTCGTCATTGACGGAAAGCATCGACTTAATAGAAATCCAAAAGTTGCTTACCCTACTCAGGCTGTAGTCTTGTTTTATCTCATGATACCCGCCACCATAAATTTTAAACTTCTTGTTGCATACATCAAAATTATTAATTCCTGATGAAATATTATTTATGTATTGCGAAACATAATTTTTATCTAATCCAGAACCAATGCAATATAGCTCTATTAATTCATTCTGAAAATATTGCGTAGAATTGTTTATTAAAGATATTTCCCTAGAGAAAGAATTTATATTGTTATCTTTATCTAAAAGAATTTGTGTACAAATATCTTTTGATATAGACACAGGAGAAATACGTCCTATTTCCTCTTCTATCTTTTGAGTATAGCTAGATATTAAATTAGACCCGCTTCCGGGCAGCCTATAAACATGAACCTGGCTATTTTTGTCGTGCATACAGGAAAAAATATTAGATGGAGAATCTTCACCTATTATAGCTCTGATAAATGGATAAGACCTCGAGAAAAATGTCGCTGGCCCGTACGAATTAATAATTACACAAACGGGGGATGTTATAGCCCCATTTGAATCAACCATAGACCTAGATATAACAGAAGCTAAATTGGAGTTATCTGTTATAGTCAGTTTTCCCCTCCACGAAACAAAATCTGTCCACCTTTCCGATAGCATTGATATATTGCCACTAGGTATCTGTATTTTGGCTTCTCCTATGTATGAACCCAGCAAAGTGTATATTTGGACTCGGCTTGGTATACCATTTTCGTCTCTTAGCATTAATAAACTGTAATCAGATTTTTGATTAAGCTTGCTGGTAGTTTTTCTGAAGAATATTGAATTAATAAATCCCCCACTTAACTGTGACCAATCTCCAAAACTTTTTATCCTTCTATTGTCTGATTCGGTTTTATTTCTGTAAACGTGTCTTCCTGTTTCGAACTCTGAAATAAATTTTAAGTATTTTTTAGCTCTAGCAAGTTTCTGTTCTGATTCGGTTTTTGAAAACCCGCACCCCATTAAACTATTTACGGTTTCTTCATCGCTTAGACCCATTACTGAACACATATAGGACGGAGCGCAGTACGACCACCCACACAAAAAACATTTAAACACTGGCTCTGGTCCATCTATTAATATTTCTAGACTTTCCAGCGTGTTTAGATTATTGTGGCAAGGACATTGAATTTCAGGTACAATGTTATTTGATTTTAGAACCTTGCAAACCGACAACATTTTAGTTAAATTAATAGAACCC
>Ga0214919_10004232_pt1 | contig 21099 bp, 19 predicted proteins | sample LL1503_MetaG_FD_177994 | JGI IMG/M metagenome (GOLD analysis project Ga0214919, IMG submission 177994) | Freshwater microbial communities from Lake Lanier, Atlanta, Georgia, United States - LL-1503 | ecosystem: Environmental > Aquatic > Freshwater > Lake | place: USA: Georgia | collected... | reverse complement strand
AAGTTAACCACTTCGGATATACCTATTGATCCCAAACTGCATGCCCTTACACAACAAGCCATTGCGCTTCAGGGGCAAGCCAAACATAACGAAGCACTTGGAGTACTACAACAAGCGCTTTTGATTAACAACAATGACTTTGCTTCTCTTTACTCAATGGGCATATCTCTGGGCGCCACTGGCAAAAAGATGGAAGCTCTTGACAGCTTCATTCGCGCAGCAGAAGCTGCGCCCCAACTAGCTCTAGCGCATTTTGCAAAGGCCCAGAGCTATGCAGATATTGGACTATCTGACGACGCAGTTGTTTGCTTTGACAAAGCCATAGAGGTAGATCCGAGCTACACACAAGCCTACACGAACAAGGCTGCTCTTCTGCAAGCCATCGATCGGCATCACGATGCACTCCTTACTTTGGTTGCATGCGTTGAAGTAGACCCCAACAACTTCACAGCATTTGAAGGCCAAGGGCAATTACTTGGTCAATTCAAGCAATACGATTTGAGTGTCAACGCCTTTAAACGGGCTTTGCAAATTAACCCCACTTACAACTATGGTGAAGGTCACCTCATGCATGCGCGTCTGAGTTGCTGCGACTGGACGGACTTTGAAGAATCAAGACAAAGTATTTTTGAAGGCATAAGAGCCGGCAAAAAAGTGAGCGGTGCGATGACCATCATGTCGCTTACAGATGACGCTGCTTTAGCACGTCAATGCATAGAAATTTACGCCAAAGAGAAATACGGAGACCCTCTTTTTAAACTTTGGAATGGCGAAAAATATGCTCATCGCCGCAAGCGTGTGGCTTTTATTTCTGCAGATTTTCGGATTCACCCCGTGGGCTACTTGCTCATTGAAATGCTCGAGAATTTTGATAAAGAGAAGTTTGAACTTACAGGTGTTTTTACGGGGACGCCAGATGGCAGTGATCTTTGGAAAAGATACCGTTGCGCCTTTGACCATTACTTAGATGCCAAGAACATTCCAAGCTCTGAATTAGCCAAGCTGCTTCGGGCTATGGAAATTGACATTGCCATTGACTTGTCAGGACACACTGAAGGAACACGGCTAGACGTACTGTCGCACCGACCGGCGCCAGTTCAGATGACTTACTTAGGATTTCCTGGCACTTTAGGTCTGCCCTTCATTGATTACCTCATTGCAGACCCGCGCATTATTCCGCCTGAGTCGCAACAGCACTACAAAGAGAAAATTTTGTATTTGCCGCACTGCTATTTGCCAAGAGATACCTCAGTAGTTCCGTCTCCGGTAACACCCAAGAGAAGTGATTTTGGTCTACCGGATAAAGGTTTCGTTTTCTGCAGTTTTAATCACGACTACAAAATTAACCCCCCAATGTTTAAGGTTTGGATGGAACTTCTTAAGGAAGTTCCAGGAAGCGTACTTTGGTTGATGAAATTGAATGATGCTGCTCAAGCGAATTTAACAAAAGAGGCTTTAAAGCATGGGGTTGATCCAACTAGAATGGTTTATGCCACGAGAGTCCCCTTGGTTGAAGACCATCTAGCTAGATACAGGTTGGCGGATTTGTTTTTGGACACTTATCCATATAACGGACATACAACTGCGGGTGATGCACTGTCTGCTGGCTTGCCCGTATTGACCATGTGTGGGGAAAGTTTCGCCTCGAGAGTCGCCGCAAGTTTGATGCATGATATTGGCGACACTACTTTGGTTTGCTCAACCTTCCAACAATACAAAGACAGCGCATTGAAATACGCAAATAGCAAAGAGTTACGACTTTCTACCAAGTTGGCACTTCAGCAAATGCTAGCGTTAAAAAAATGGCCCCCCTCGTCAATTGATCAGGCAGATGCGATACAGAAAATTTTAAATTCGGTGTGAGTTATGAATACTTGTGCAGTTACTATTCCCGTATACAAGAAAGAGTTCACAACTCAAGAAGTGAAGAATGTTGAGACCTCTCTTCGTAACTTAAATGATTTCAACATTTATATATTCGCACCAGAGAGTTTAGACACCCACTTTTATGAATCAAGGCTAGGACTGAATAAGGTAGTTCGATTTCCAGATACATATTTCGATTCAGTGCAAGGCTACAGCCGTCTGTTACTAACTGATACCTTTTACAAAGCGTTTGAGACATACAGTCATTTGTTGATCTGTCAACCGGATGCAATGGCACTTAAGCCTGAACTAGGTCATTGGATTGATCAGCCTTATGACTACATTGGTGCTCCGTGGACAAATGGTTGGGAGCTAATTATTCATCCAAAAGAAATTGAGATTCCAGAGGGAATTAAGTGCAGAGCATTTATTGGCAATGGAGGCTTTAGTCTTCGAAATATCGATAGCTGTCTTAAACTTTTCAACGAATTTGAATCACTGAGACAAGAGTGGATTCAATATGGTCATGCTGAAGATTTATTCTTTGGATTTGCCAGCACACTGTCAAAAAAATTTAGAACACCTAATTTAATGGTCGCTGCATGTTTTAGCCACGAAACTGAACCTGAATACTTTTATAAACTTATAGGTAATCAACTTCCATTTGGTTGTCATGCGCATGATTTAAATTCGCCCAAACATTGGGATAATTTATTGCAAAATATAGATTTAAACTTAAATAAATAAATTTCACATCATAGATAAAATGAGTCGCACTTTGAATATTATTTATCGGCACATTCCTATTAGAGCGGAAAAGAATAGTCGAGACCCAAATAAAGTACGTCCAGTATGGTTTAGTTACGAGTCTTGTTTTGAAAATTTAATAAGAACTATTGAAGCAGATCCGAGATCTTCCGATGTAAAAATTATCGTTATTTTTGATGGTATTTTAGAAGACTTTTTAAATGACTTTATGGTCAAATACTATGCTCAATATAGTGACACAATTTCATTTAAATTTGCAAAAGGAGGTTCTAATGGCGCTACTTTTCTTATTGCGTTAGACATGATAAAGAAATCGGAACTGCACGATAAAGACATTATTTACTTTTTGGAAAATGATTATTTACACCAACATGGCTGGGTAAGCAAGGCTTTTGAAATATTTGAATCTGAACATAATGTAGATATAGTCTCTTTATATGACCATAGAGATAAATATGAATATGCAATGTACGATAATTTAACCTCTCAAATTATTTATACTAAAACACAGCATTGGCGAACTGTTCCCTCTACTTGCGGATCTTTTTTGATTGAGAAGTCTGAAATGTTAAGAGATTACGATATCTGGACCTCTAATTTGATCGACTATGAACTTTTTCCATATTTGCAACTGCATCGCGGTAGAAAACTTGTTACGCCTATTCCAGGCCTTTCAACTCATTCAATGCTAGGCTATTTAAGCCCTACTATTGATTGGGAAAATTTGTCTCTCAATCTAAATTAATGAACGTTATGTCAAATAAGTCAACTTTTGTCACTCAACCATTTTTGCCGCCTTTGCAAGAGTTTATTCCATATTTAGAAAAAATCTGGGAAAGTAAAATACTGACAAACTGTGGCCCCTTTCATCATGAGCTCGAATCAGAACTATGCAAGCACCTAGGAGTTAGTCATATTTCACTTTTTACAAATGCAACTATTGCATTAATTACAGCATTGCAAGCCCTTCGAATCAGTGGCGAGGTTATTACAACACCTTATTCATTTGTTGCCACTAGCCATTCATTGCTATGGAATGGGATAAAACCTGTTTTCGTAGACATTAATCCTGATACTCTTAATATTGATCCAGCTAAAATTGAGGCTGCAATTACTCCTAATACAACCGCTATCCTTGCAGTACATTGTTACGGCAATCCTTGCGAAGTTGATGAAATTCAAAGAATTGCGGACATTTATAATCTTAAAGTTATTTATGATGCTGCTCATGCTTTTGGAGTGAATTGTCATTGCGGAAGTATTTTAAATCATGGTGACTTATCTGTGCTCAGCTTTCATGCTACTAAGGTATTCAATACTTTTGAAGGCGGGGCAATCATTAGTCCAAATGAAAAGACAAAAATAAGAATTGACCAATTGAAAAATTTTGGCCATGCTGGTGAAATTAATGTTGTTGCACCTGGCATTAATGGAAAAATGAGCGAAATAAATGCTGCCTTTGGCTTACTTCAACTTAAACATATTGATAAAGTTTTAGAAAAAAGAAAATTAATCGATACCACATATAGAGAACATCTTAAAGATATCAAAGGTGTCAAAATGCTTAGTAATTCAGAACAAATTGATTCTAACTATGCATATTTTCCTATTTTGATTGAGAATAATTATCCGATTAGCCGAGATGAATTGAATGAGCGGCTCAGGTCTATAGATGTCATACCTCGACGCTATTTTTTCCCCCTAATTTCTGAATTCCCAATGTACAGAGGCCTACCAAGTGCAAATCGTGAGAATTTGAGGCACGCTTTCAATTCATCTATGAAAATACTTTGCTTGCCTATTTACCCTGATTTACCAATGGAAATGGTTGAGAAAATTTCAACCTTCATAGCCAAGCAATGACTTGACCCTACGCTATGAAACTTGGAATCATGCAACCGTACTTTATGCCATACATTGGTTACTTTCAGCTAATTGCGGCAGTTGATGTTTTTATTGTTTATGACAATATTAAATATACTAAAAAAGGTTGGATTAACCGAAATCGCTTGTTGCTCAACGGATCGGACGCTTTGTTCTCTCTGCCATTAAGTAAGGGCTCTGATTCGCTCGACATAGTTCAACGTGAGTTAGCGGCGGACTTTGATCCTAAAAAGCTGCTAAATCAGTTCAAGGGCGCTTATGGACGGGCACCCCATTTTGATAATAGCTTTCCACTTTTGGAGAGAATTGTGCACCATGAAGATGTAAATCTGTTTCGCTACATCCACAATTCCGTTGTGCAGTTCTGCGAACATATAGGGATATCAACGGAGATCAAAATTTCATCCGAAGTCCCCACTGATCACGATCTGAAGGGCCAGGATAGAGTGTTGGACTTATGTAAAGCCTCCGGAGCTAGAACTTATATCAACACTGTCGGAGGAATAGAACTGTACGCAAAGGATGATTTCCACACTCAAGGAATTGACCTGCAATTCATAAAAGCACGTTCATTTGAATATGAACAATTCGGTAAGCCCTTCGTACCATGGCTGTCTATTATCGATGTTTTGATGTTCAATCCCCTTGACCTTGTGCGAGATCGCATTTGTAGCGGTTTCGACTTGGTGGGAGCGCCAGCATGAGGATACTTGTCGTCGGTGGCAACTCGTCGTTAGCTCAATGCCTGCGCCCAATGCTGGCAGCCTTTGCAGAAGTTGTCACAGGGGGTCGCAGTGGTTGCGACATTTACCTAGATCTTTCTGGAGAAATTCAAGTCCCGCCAGGCTTCGACGCCGTTGTCAACACTGCCGCCCACATGGGCGGTCCGACACCGGAAGCACTTGCTTCGGCCGAGGCGACTAATGTGCTTGGCCTACTGAGTCTCGGTCAAGCCTGCGCGGTGGCAAGTGTGAGTCCTCTGGTTCAAGTGTCCAGCATCTTCGCCACGTTGGATGCATCATCGCCATTCCACAATGCTTACGCACTTACCAAGCGTCAAGGTGATGAAGCTCTGCAGCTTCAAGCCCGCATGCATGGTTTGCCATTGACAATACTAAGACCCTCTCAGTTCTACGGCGTTGGAGAGCCCTTTCGGCGCAACCAGCCCTTTCTGTTCACGCTAATGGACAGGGCACAGGCGGGCAAGGACATCGAACTCTGGGGTAGGCGCGACGCGCAACGAAACTTTATCCACGTTAAGGACGTGGCCGACATAATTACTCGCGTTATCAACACCCGCACCCTGGGCATATTTCCCTGCTGCTACCCGAAGGATCAAAGCTTTTCGCAGATCGCTCAGGCCGCCGTGGAGGCCTTCGGCAGCCGCAGCGCCATCCGCTTCTTAAGCGACAAACCGGACACTGCAGACAACATATTTAACTATGATGATTCGTTATACCTTGCCATCGGACACACACCTCAGATCTGCATCACCTCTGGCATGCAGATGGAAGCTGCGCACCGCAGGAGCCACGAATGAAGACCATTTTGGTATCGGGCGCCAGCGGCATTGTTGGGTACGGCATGCTGCGGTCGCTTCGGCGTACAAGTATGGACCTCAGACTGATTGGCACCAGTATCTATGACGACTCAGTCGCACCGGCTTTCTGCGACGTCTTTGAGCAGGCCAAACCGACCCAAGACCCATCCTACTTTCCCTGGCTACTGCAGGCTATCCGCAAACATCGTGTGGATCTACTTATCCCCGGAATCGAGATTGACATGTATGCATGGGTCGAGCAAACACCAGCGATCGAAGCTTTAGGCGCGCGTGTCTTGCAAAACAACGTGGATCTGATTAACTTGTGTAAGGACAAATGGGCCTTCTTTGAGCACTTGGCGAACGCCGGGCTGAGCTGCGCCATCGACAGCAGCCTTAGTCAGAACTTCGAGTTGCTGCGTGAGTGCTTCGGCCTACCCTTCCTTCTTAAACCCCGCCGAGGATTCGGCTCTAAAGGCATTGTGCGGGTCGACAGCGAAGTAATGTTTGCAAATCATTGCGCACAGGTTGGCCCTCTGCTAATGGTTCAGCCAATAGTCGGCAAAGACAATGAGGAATTCACTACGTCAGCCTTCTGCGACGGGCAGGGCGGCCTTTACGCCAGCATGACGTTACGGCGGAGGTTGTCTCGAGATGGTTTCACTGACCGCGCTGAGGTAGTCGACACTCTGCCCTTTTTGGATACTTTGCAGCAACTGTGCCTGCTGCTGCGGCCCCACGGACCGACAAACTTCCAGTTCCGCCAAACGGCCAACGGGCCTAAACTACTTGAAATTAACCCGAGGATATCCTCCTCCACCTCCATCCGCAGCGCGTTCGGGTACAACGAAAGCGCCATGGCCGTGGAGTATTTCCTGGAAGGCCGCGTCCCAGTGCAGCCTTCCATCCGTCGCGGCAAGGCTGTGCGCTATATTGACGATCATATATTTTATGAAAACAGCCTTCATCTCTGACATCCACGGCAATCACGAGGCCTTACAGGCTGTATTGTCCCGCATCGATAGCATGGGCATCATACACATCGTATGCGCCGGTGATGTTGCGGGGTACTACAGCGAAGTAAATGCCTGTTGCGACACCTTGCGCTCAAGAAAAATTCCGACGGTCATGGGCAATCATGACTGGTACCTCGGAGGCGACGGCACCTGCCTACGTTCGCGCAGCGTCAACGACTGCTTGGACTACCAGCGCCGAGTTATAACTCCCGATAACCGAGCCTGGCTTCGCGGGCTGCCGCTGCAACTGGAGGCCGATGGCGTGCGGGTAGTTCATGGCGGTTGGTCCGACCCAATCGACGAATACCTAAAGCCTGACGCCAATTACTTTTCAGTGCTAGACGGACGCTTCTTCCTCACGGGCCACACTCACCTACCCTGCGTCAACCACTATGGCGACAAGATCTACTGCAACCCCGGTTCTGTGGGCCAGCCCCGTGACGGCGACCCACGCGCAGCCTTTGCGGTGTTCGATGGCGCTGATTTCGTGCTCCACCGGGTCGACTACGACTTTCGCAAAGTGTTCACACTGATGGAAGCTGCAGGTTTCAATGACTACTTTTATGGGGGTCTAGCTACTGGCGCTAGAAAGCTGAGAAGACTGTCCGACTCGGAAGAACCAAAACCATGAAATGGATTAAGCGCGGCCGCCTCTTTAACCTCGCAGACATCCCAGGACGGCCGGCTTGGATGCACGAATACTCGCAGGCACCCGCAACGTTAATATTCGAAAACTTCGTAAGAGTCTATTTCAGCTGCCGGCCACCGCGCGACGCAGAAGGTCAATTCGTGAGCTATTCCGCCTTCGTAGACCTGGACCGGCGTGACCTGTTTCGCATTGTCAATCTGGCCCGGAAGCCGGTTCTGCCGCTTGGCGAACTTGGCACTTTCGACGAATTCGGCACCTATCCAATTTCGGTGATTCGCCGTGATGACGAGGTCTGGGGCTATTATGCAGGTTGGACACGCTGCGAATCAGTGCCCTTCAACGTGGCGATCGGCCTGGGAATCAGCACCGACCAGGGGGTAACATTCCGGAAGCTGGGTCACGGTCCGTTGTTGGAATATTCACCCGATGAACCCTTCACAATGAGCGGCCCCAAGGTGCGATGCTTCAATGGTCGATACTATCTTTTTTATATTGCTGGCGACTCTTGGGTGCTCAAGGATGGAAAACCTGAGATCTCGCACAAGATCCGCATGGCAGTATCAGACGACGGACTGCACTGGACTAAACAGCACAAGACCCTCTTGCCCGACCGATGGGGCGAGAACGAATCGCAGGCTAGCCCCGACGTTTTCTTTGCCAACGACCTCTACCACATGTTCTTCTGCGGCTGGGTGCCTCGCGATTTCCGTGAAACCCGGTCACGAAAGATTGGATATGCCTGGTCCACCGACCTAGTGAACTGGACTCGCGACGACAACAGAGTAGGCATCGATACCTCAGTCGATGGCTTCGACAACGAGATGGTCGCCTACCCGCATGTGTTCGCTTTAGATGGCCACACCTATATGCTTTATCTTGGCAACGAAGTCGGCCGATATGGTTTTGGTCTGGCCGAGCTGGAAGGAGATATGGAATGAAGTGGCGCAAGATCGGCCAAGTATTCGATTTCACTCGTTCGGATTTTGCTAGCGAGTTTATTGGCTTTGCCCAGTCACCGCAGGCCCTGGTCTTCGAAGACCGCGTGCGCTTCTATTTCTCGACCCGCCCGCCCGCTGAGAACGGCAAGTTTGTTAGTGTGGTGCAGTACATCGACATGTCCAAAGATTTCCGCACGGTACTAGGGCGCTCGCACGGAACAGTCGTGCCGTTGGGCAAGCTCGGCACCTTCGATGAGCATGGCATCTTTCCCTTTAGCGTATTACATCACGATGGCGCAGTCTGGGGCTATAGCAATGGCTGGAACCGTCGCAAGTCAGTCTCAGTGGACACTGCTATCGGCTTGGCAATTAGCCATGATGCGGGCCGTACATTCACGAAACTGGGAGAAGGACCGGTACTCGGCCCCTCTCTATACGAGCCCTATCTGGTCTGCGACCCGTTCGTTCGGGTGTTCGATGGCGAATTTCACATGTGGTACATCTACGGCACGGGTTGGAAATCCGCCATACTCGGCGAACAGCCCGAACGTACCTATGTGATCGCACATGCCTCATCTTCAGATGGCATCACATGGCAGCGGCAAGGCGGGCCAATCATCTCGCAGACGCACCCCGAGGAATGCCAAGCGCTACCTACGGTCATCCGGCTGGGGACGCGCTACCACATGCTGTTCTGCCACCGGCACACATTCGGCTTCCGTACAGACCCCGCACTTGCATACAGGCTTGGTTACGCCTGGTCAAACGACCTCTTGCAGTGGCATCGCGACGATGCAAGTTGCGGACTGGACGCCAGTATTGGCGCCTGGGACTCAGAAATGGTCTGCTACCCGCACCTTTTCACCTGCGACGGTAGGACGTATTTAGCCTACAACGGCAACAATTTTGGACGCGACGGTTTCGGCCTCGCCGAACTAGAAAGAGAAAATTGACATGATTAACCCGCCCCCCCGAAACTTCAACGAAGAGCTCAATGACACGGCCGAGCGCAATTACTCCTACAACTTCGACTTCGATGTCATGCACCCTTTTATGCTTGAGTCCTTCAAGCCCTTCTTTCGCCCTGGCAACATGCTTGAATTGGGCTGTTTCCGAGGCGCATTTACGCGTCGACTAAATGCCCACTACCCAAAGCTGACTTGTGTCGAAGCCTCAGACGAGGCCATCGCCGAAGCACAAAAAACGCTCGGCAACGGTGTGCAGTTCCACAACGCCACTTTCGAGGAAGTCATACTGCCAACTCGCTACGACAATATCGTCATGACCCACGTACTGGAGCATTTGGACGATCCAGTGCGCGTGCTTAAACGCGTTAATGATGAATGGCTAGAGAAAAGTGGGCGGTTTTTCCTTGTGTGCCCTAATGCAAATGCTCCATCTCGCCAAATAGCTGTAAAAATGGGCCTGATTACTCATAACTCAGCGGTTACACCAGCCGAAGCCGAACATGGTCACCGATGTACATACACCTTGGACACACTTGAGCGTGATGCAGTTGCAGCGGGACTCAAAGTAGTTCACCGCTCTGGAATATTTTTTAAAGCACTTGCTAATTTTCAATGGGACCAATTACTTCAAACAGATATCATTTCCAAAGAATACCTTGATGGTTGCTACATGTTAGGTCAACAACATCCTGACTTGTGCTCGAGTATTTTTCTTTTGTGTGAACGTGGCAAGAATACTAGTTAAAGTTAATTTAAAACTTTATTTATTTACTCTAATAGGAATTTATGAAAGCAGTAATTCTTGCCGGGGGCTTAGGAACTAGAATTTCTGAAGAAACCCAACTCAAACCTAAACCAATGATTGAGTTGGGAGGAAAACCCATTCTGTGGCACATAATGAAAATATATTCACATCATGGTGTAAATGATTTCATCATTTGCTGTGGATACAAAGGCTACTTAATTAAAGAGTACTTTGCAAACTATTTTTTACACACTTCTGATGTTACTTTTGATATACGTGACAACAGTATGCAAGTTCACCAGCAAAGTGCCGAACCATGGAAAGTGACTTTAATTGATACTGGTGAAAATACCATGACAGGAGGGCGTCTCAAACGCGTAGCCTCCTACCTTCAAAATGAAGACGCTTTCTGTTTCACATACGGAGATGGCTTAAGCAATATTGACATTAGTGCATCAATTGAGTTTCATAAATCTCAGAAGGTAAAAGCAACCTTAACCGCTACATCTGCGCCTGGACGGTTTGGTGCTCTTAACATGGACGGCCGCAAAGTTATCAATTTTAGAGAGAAGCCTATGGGTGATGGTGCCATGATTAATGGCGGTTTCTTTGTTCTTTCCCCATCTGTTTTCAACCTCATTGAAGGTGACAATTGCATATGGGAAAGAAGACCTTTGGAAACTTTGGCAGCAGAAGGGCAGCTTGCCGCATACCATCATGATGGCTTTTGGCAGCCAATGGACACTTTGAGGGATAAGACATACCTTGAGGAACTATGGCAGAAGGGTCAGGCCCCATGGAAAGTTTGGTAATGAATACACAGTTCTGGCAAGGTAAACGCGTATTCTTGACCGGGCAAACAGGATTTAAAGGCGGTTGGTTAAGCTTGTGGCTTCAGCAACTGGGGGCAACATTGACTGGATACGCTTTGCCTCCTCCTACGCTGCCTAACTTGTATGAAGCTGCTAGAGTTGGGGCTGGAATGAACTCTGTCATTGGAGATATTCGTGACCCATTTGCCCTTGCTCAGATCATGCAAGAAGCAGAACCAGAAATCGTTTTTCACTTAGCGGCCCAGCCCCTAGTTTTACGGTCATACGAGGATCCTGTTGAGACTTATTCGACAAATGTCATGGGGACAGTCCACTTGTTAGAAGCCATACGTAAGTGTCCGTCCGTCCGCGCCGTGGTCAATGTCACAACAGACAAATGTTACGACAATAAGGAATGGGTATGGGCCTATCGCGAGGATGAGAGTCTTGGTGGGTATGACCCTTACAGCAGCAGTAAGGGTTGCTCCGAAATGGTCACATCTGCATACCGTAATTCATTTTTCAATCCAAATACTTACATTAGACACAGGGTGGCATTGGCAAGTGCCAGAGCAGGAAATGTTATTGGTGGAGGGGATTGGTCTAAAGATAGATTAATTCCTGACACAATTACCGCATTCATGAATGGCAAGTCAGTTACTCTTCGAAATCCTCTATCTATTCGTCCCTGGCAACACGTACTAGAACCGCTTCGTGGATACTTAACATTGGCAGAAAATCTTTTTATTAGCGGAACAAAATTCGCAGAAGCTTTCAACTTTGGTCCGCGTAGTGAAGATGCTAAACCTGTACAAACGATAGTAGATAAGCTGTCCGAGCTATGGGGTGAAGGAAGTTCTTGGCAAATTGCAGGAGTAGAACACTTGCACGAAGCTAATTTTCTTAAGCTTGATACTGCTAAAGCTGCTCAAATGCTTAATTGGCGTCCCCAGCTGAATATTGATCAAGCTTTGCAATTGACAGTTGACTGGTCAAAAGGTTATCAGCAGGGACTTGACATGCAAGCCTTGACCAAAGCCCAGATCTACGAATATCAGACTAATTTTAAATCTATTGCCAACTGACTTTTTGAATTCAAAAATGGAAAACAAGAAAACCCATGCTCTTCGAGCACAGATTACTACGCTTGTTAATGAGTATGCGTCAATTGCACTCTCACCTCAAGCCTTTCTTCCTGGGGCCACTGCTATTCCCCCATCTGGGAAGTTGCTAGATGCTGCTGAGTTACGCAATATGGTGGAGGCGTCCTTGGACGGATGGTTGACCTCCGGCCGTTTCAATGCAGAATTTGAAAAGAAACTAGCGGCTTTCATTGGCGTCAAACACCTGATAACTGTCAACTCAGGCTCCTCTGCAAATTTGGTCGCGTTCAGTGCCTTGACATCTCCTAAGCTTGGTAATCGAGCCATTTGCAGGGGGGATGAGGTTATTGGTGTGGCTGCCGGTTTTCCAACAACTGTAAACCCTATTATCCAATTCGGTGCAGTTCCAGTTTTTGTAGATGTGGATCGTCACACTCATAACATTGATGTCAGCCTGATTGAAGCAGCCATAGGCCCGAAAACTAAAGCGATCATGCTTGCCCATAGTTTAGGCAATCCATTCAATATTGATGTAGTTAAATCCCTATGCGATAAGTACCAGTTGTGGCTAATTGAAGACTGCTGTGATGCATTGGGAAGTACTTACAGAGATCAAATGGTAGGTACCTTTGGTGATATTGGCACTCTTAGTTTCTACCCTGCGCATCACATCACCATGGGCGAAGGGGGTGCAGTATTCACAAATAACGATGAACTGAGAACAATTGCCGAGAGTTTTCGAGACTGGGGCCGGGACTGCTATTGTCCTCCTGGGAAAGACAACACATGCGGTAAGCGATTTTGCTGGAAGTTGGGTGAACTGCCTGAAGGTTATGACCACAAATATACTTACGGGCATTTGGGCTACAACCTCAAAATAACCGACATGCAAGCGGCATGCGGTCTTGCCCAGCTCGAAAAGGCTTCAGCATTCATAGAAGCAAGACGGGCCAATTTCGCAATCCTCAAAACACTACTGACAGACTGTGAGGAGTTTATCCAATTGCCTCAAGCTACTACATTTTCTAATCCTTCATGGTTTGGCTTTCCGATTACATTGAAAGAAGACTGCCCTGTTTCTCGTCTGGAATTGCTTACCTATTTGGATCAGAAAAAAGTAGGTACACGTCTACTATTTGCTGGAAATTTAATTCGACAACCTTATATGAAAAATGAGAATTATCGGATAAGTGGGTCACTTACAAATACTGATTACATTATGAATAATACCTTCTGGATTGGTTTACAACCTGCGTTGACAAGAGATATGCTTGAATACTCCGCACGTCAAATCGAGCTGTACTTGGGCGTGAATTTCTAATTTATGCAATATCCTCTACCTGTAGACGATCTAGATTTTGTGCTGTTGAATACTGCACAGTTTTGGTCTCGTTTTCAAGATAGTCGGATGCTGATAACCGGTGGGACAGGTTTCATTGGTTCATGGTTGACTCAGACCATCCAATATGCAAATGACAAACTCAACAGCAAAATCGATTTAATAGTACTTAGCCGCAATCCTCAAAGAGCAATAAATATTCATCCCAAAATGCTTTCTCGCCGAGATACTCATTTGGTGTGTGGAGACATCAGAACTTTCACGCTGCCGAAAGGGCCGATAGATCTTTGCATTCATGCTGCAACAGATGCCGCAAGATCTGGAAATCATGATTGTCCACTTGTAACTTTCGACAGCATAGTAAACGGAACCCGACATGTTCTTGATGTCGCTAACTCCAGAGGTGTTTCACGTTTTTTGATGACATCCAGCGGAGCCATCTATGGAACTCAGCCACCAGATCTGACGCACATTCCCGAAAATTTCACTGGTGCACCAAACTGTCTGAATGTTAACTCTGCATATGGTAATGCGAAGCGAGCAGCAGAATGGCTTGCCATTACTTACGCTGCAAACCATGAATTCGCCATGGATGCCATTATTGCCAGGATTTTTTCCTTGATAGGTCCTGGCATCCCTTTAAGTGGCCCGTTTGCTGCTGGAAACTTTATTCGTAATATTCTGGACGGCAAGCCGATCGTAATTGAAGGTGACGGAAGTACTGTTCGTTCTTATCTTTACATGGCTGATCTTTGTGTATGGCTTCTAAGATTGTTGGAATCGGGACATTCTGGTGAAGCCTACAACGTGGGATCGGAAAATCCTTTGTCTATTTTAGATCTAGCAAAAAAATTTGCAAGTGGGAAAGGTAAAAATTACCCTATTGAAATTCGCAATCCGAGTTGCATTTTATCTTTGCCACCTCGATACGTACCTGATACCAGTAAAGCCCGTCAATATCTACGATTAAAACAAAACATACCAATTGATGAAGCACTCCATAAAACTCTACTTTGGAGTAACCCTTCGTGAGCACGATGATAAAGTTCGAATCTTCAAAAATACGCAAATCAATTCTAGATATGGCATTTGCTGGTTCAACAGTTCATATTGGCTGTGCGTTTTCTATTGTGGAACTTTTGATAGTTCTCTATAGAAATCACCTTAGGTTCAATTCTAAATGTCCAGATGACCCTCATCGTGACTACCTTGTATTAAGTAAGGGGCACGGTGTTATGGCTCAGTATGCTTGTCTTCACAAGATTGGGTGGTTAAATGAGGAGGATTTAGAAAAGTATTTTGGTGATGGCACTCGTCTAAAAGGGTTGGCTGACACACATGTTCCCGGAATAGAAGCAACAACAGGCTCCCTTGGACATGGATTATCTGTGGGCGTAGGATTGGCATTATCAGCAAAACTTAAAGGAACCGATCAAATTTGCTATGCAATTGTGGGTGATGGCGAACTCAACGAAGGCTCTATTTGGGAAGCCGTTATGTTTGCGGCACACTTCAAATTGGATAACTTGATCGTGATTGTTGATCAAAATGGATTCCAGGCAATGGGAAGTACAGATGAAGTAATGAGCCTTGGTAATGTTGAATTAAAATTTTCCGCCTTCGGATTTGACGCTGTAACGGTAGATGGACACGACGAGAATGCCATTGACAAAGTTCTCTCGCAATTTAAAACCACTTTGAACGGGAAGCCAAAAGTAATTGTGGCCCGCACAATAAAAGGAAAAGGGGTAACCTTCATGGAAAATGACAACTCATGGCACTACAAACGACTAACTGAAATGGATTACCAACTTGCAATAAAAGAAGTCATTTCAAAAGGGAGTTAACTATGCGAAACTCATTTTCATATGGACTTGTTGCAGCTGCAGTTAAAGATCCTAGAGTTTTACTTCTTACTGGAGATCATGGCTATGCATTATTTGACTCTTTTCGTAAAGCCTGCCCTGAACAATATATAAACTGTGGTGTAGCCGAGCAGAATATGGTCGGAGTTGCTGCTGGTTTGGCCAAGGCTGGCTTCAGGCCAGTCGTCTATGGGCTCGCTGCTTTTGTTCCAATTCGAGTCCTCGAGCAAATCAAGATTGATATTTGTTATGAAAATCTGGGCGTAATATTAATTGGTGATGGTGCGGGACTTGTGTATAGCCATCTTGGTAGCAGCCATCAAAGCACAGAAGACATTGCATGTACCCGTAGTATTGCAAACTTGACGATACTCTCACCCGCTGACCGTTATGAAATGACGACATCTTTAGAAATGGCTTTTAGACTTGAATCACCAGTTTATCTTCGAATTGGTAAAAGCGATAGAGGCGACGTTCACGAGGGCCCTTTGGAATTAAACTCATCCAATATGATTTGCGTTCGCAAAGGGCATAATCGAATAACAATATTAGCCACAGGATCAATGGTTAAAACTGCGATGGAATTAGCTGAAGATCTAGATTTGAATGTTTGGAGTGTCCCATGCATCAAACCCTTACCAAAACACCAGCTCACAGAAATTGCAAGAAGCTCACAACATCTAATCATACTTGAAGAACATTCCATTATCGGAGGACTTGGTTCAGCAATTTCCGAATTAATAACCGAGACGAATCCGATGCAAATAACGAGGCTAGGGATAAATGATTGTTTCTCTTCAACTTGCGGTTCATGGGAGCATTTATTAAAAGAACACTTAATAGATATAGTAAGTTTGCGAAATAGATTATTATATGAATTAAACATATAAATTAATTAATTAGTGTTCAGTTAAACCGGATTAATTTGTATTGCCAGCCAATAATGGAATGGCCTAGAGGTCAATTTTATTTAATGCCAATTTTAAACTCTTTTCCTTTTTCTTGACAACAGTAATCAGTTACATTTTTCAATATTTAACCTAACACTAATGATAATTACATTATAAAAAAATGTTTAAGAAAAATATATTTAAAATAAATGAAAAATTTTACGAATTAAATGATGAAGAATTAATTCATTTTTTTGCTGATTACTATAGTAAATTTCCTTTTGATACGCAATACAATTCATTCGTATATGATGCGATAAAGTTAAGCTATCCAATAAAGGCTAATTTAATTAAAAATAATATTAAAGCTCCTTGTTTTGGCTTAGATTTTTTCAGAGATCTAGCAAAAAATAAAATTTCTATTGAAAAAATTAAGAATAATGAATTCAATAAATTAATTAAATATTCACCAAATCAAGGCGAAATTATTTCGAAAAAATCTGTTGGTTTCGGAGATTTTTTAAATAAAGTTTTTCATGTAAATTTAAAAAATAAAGTTCATGCAATAATTAAAATTAAGAATTCAAGTGCTTTTATTTCAAGCACAGGTTGTACTGTTTTTAATCATGAAGGATCTTATATTGATGGAATATGTAATAGTGATGGCGTATTATATGCAAATATTAATTTTATGAATTTACCAAATTCTTTAAAATTAAAAGGTAGAAGTGTTTTACTTTGCAGTGCTTGGAGTAATGGTTATTTTCACTGGATCTTGGAAGTAATGCCTAGAATATTATTAATAAATAAAATTATTGATGATTTAACCAATTTTGATTATTTTATAGTACGACAAAAAAATTTTTACACTTTAGAATTTTTTAATAAATTAGGAATAAATGAAGATAAAATAATCGATATTAGTAAAACACCTTATATAATTTTTGAAGAATTAATTGTTACAGATAGTTTTGAAAATTATTTTCGAAATAACACCCAAGAAAGTATTCCTATCGAACCTTGGATTTCGCAACTATTACAAAGCTATTTCCCAATCGAAGAAAAATCTCAACCTGTTAAGAAAATTTATATTGATCGTAATAATTCTTTGATTAGAAAAGTTATTAATTACAATGAAGTAAAAAAAATTCTAATTCGCCATGGATTTCAAATATTTCAATTTGAAGAAATCTCGTTAAATGAAAAGATTTCTCTAATGCAGAATGCTAAATTTATTATTAGCCCTGCAGGAGCTGGCTTGGCAAATATTGTTTTTTGTATGCCAAAAACAAGTATATTAATATTTTATAATTCAGAGTACTTAACCGACTCATTTTACTCAATTTGTCAAAATAATAATTTAAATCATTTTCACCTAATGACTGAGCCTTCAAGATTTTATTTCGATACAAACTATCCTAATTCAATTAACGAAGATTTTCTAATAAATTTAGAACAATTAGAAAATACATTATTAATGATGCTTAATGAAGATTAAATATTATTTATAAGACTATAGTCGTTCCAGGGTTGAAATTTGTCAGATCAAAATTATCAGGGTCAAACGGCACTAAGTCTTTGATAAGTGAGTTAGGTTGATAAAACTTAGAACCAACAACATTATTAATTGTTGATGCCATAATGCTAAACCCACTATGAGATATTCCAAGAATATTTGCATTGCATAATACGTAAAAATCGTATAACCAATCAAGTTCATGGTATTCAATTTCAAAATCTTCTATACAAACTAAATTATAGTTATGAAATTTTTCTTTTGCATACTCAATATTGTCACTTGCAATATATAAACAAGCATTAGGAAAAGAATGCCAATTTTTTTCTAACCAATTTAGATAGCAATCAATAGAATTTGTTTCTGAAAGGACTTGAGCACGATCACCCAACCTTAAATGAAAAGCAATAATAAATTCTTTTTCACTTTTTATCTTTTTAACTATTAACTCTAGTATATCGTTTATATGGCGTCTAAAAACAAAAATTTGTTTAATTTTTAAATTAAGTTCTTTATCCCATTTTAACGGTGATCCAGGTGAAAAGAAATCTAAACCAATCAAATCTAATCCCGAAGATTTATCTGCTATTTCAATAATCTTTGCAGCTTCATATTTAACAGTCTTTCTAAGATATTTATTTTCACAATCATTCAATTCAAATACATAATCTCCTACCCATTCTGGAGTCTCTAAAGGTATATTATATTTGTCACTCAGAATTTTAACCAATAAATACTCACTCATTTGATGTCCGAATCTACCATAAAATGCTAAGCTGTCTATTGACATTCCTATTAAACTTACATTATTATCCTCATATATATTTATATTTTTAAAATGCTTAATATTTAATTTCTTTTCAATTTTTTTCAAAACATGACAAGCAGAATTATTAAATAAATGAGCCCAATTAGATTTAGTTTCAACATAATCAAAGCTTTTTTCGAATTCATTATTAATAGTATTTATTTCAAGTTGTAAAGATTGGCATACGGTTTTTATCATTACATTTTGTGTTTCACAGAAGAAGTTAAGAATATTTATTAATTCTTCAAATTTATTTCTTTTTATAAGCGCCCTTCCGAGCTCCATCAAAATCCAATAACTAGAATCTTCTCCAAGATTTTGAGAGATAATATTATACAAATTTAAAGCTTTATTTATGCATCCAATATTTATATAGGCTTGAATTAGATGATTAACGTATGTATAATCGCCTGCATTTAATTTTCTTTCCAATATAATCGCTAATTTAGCGTATTCTCCATTAACTATTAAATTATTAAGATTTTCCATGGTTTATCTTTATAAATATCATATATTATATATTATATATTATATATTATATATTATATATTATATATTATATAAGTTTTATTTTTTTAATAATTAAAATTGTAATTTTTAACTTAAAAAAATTTAACTGTCACAGTAGCCATAAAAATTAAATTTGCTAACGAATAAATCTATGCTCTTGTTTCACACAGATATTTATTGAAATCACAAATATTATAATTTTTAATATTATCTTTTAAAATTATCTTATTTAGCATATTAATTTTAAATAGGACGAATTATAATTAATTTTATCTTGAAAGCTTAATAATATGATCTTTAATAATTTTCAGTTAATAAGAAAGTATTTGAAATTCATTTATTTCTCTTAAAAATTGATCTGTATAATGATTAGAATCACCAGCGTAATGAGAGGGAATAATAGTCAAATGTTGTGAATCCCTTAAAAACGCAGCGGTTAATGAATACTGACTATTTGAACATATGAGAATATTACTTAACCTCATTAAACCATGAACTAAACTTGCTTTACCACCTATTATGGCTACGCTTTCAATTGGAAGCGTAGTTATCATGGCAGAAATTTCTTGAGTTAAGGGTGTATCACTAACGACTAGTAACTTTTTCACTAATTTTACTATTTTTTTGATGGCTCTAAATAATGAAATATCATCTACTACAAGTGTGCCTGAATTAAGATAATCTCCTCGCCTAATGTGTACGCAGGCAAAAGGTTCATTCTTAAATATGCTATTCCTATATTCAGTTACTACCTGATCTATTGGAAATTTTTTTGCGATCGTTGGAATTTTAAATCCTTCATATCCTAATCGAAGTTTTTCAATGCCATCCCAGATGTAATTACAGGTATCAATTTCAGGATATATTGAGTGAAAATGTAATTCAGCTTCTTTAATATGTTCATTAATACTAGGAGTAAATGAATCTCTCATTAAATTATAGCAATCTAAATCCCATGTCCATTTAGACATGTCTCCTTTTTTACCTGGAACTGCATTATGTGGAGTTTCATTAAAGTAGCCAAGATACACTCCTACAGGTTCACATAAATAATTCAAGTAATAATAAGCTGATGCACTAAAAAGTTGAGCACCAAGTCCGCCTGTGAATGTAATGACTTTCATTTTTTAATTTTAAATATAGACAAATTTTTTTAGAGATCATAAGTTAATTCATTAAATTTATTTTGAAAAAATTTAACCGCGTTTAGCTGCTCATGTCCCTTCAATAATTGTAATTCGAATTTAAATTATTCGTTATTGCCCTGCACCAGTTTATTACGTAAGTTTATAAAAAAATTAGACTTCTGCCATTTTATTAAATAGCAGCATAACTGTTTTTTACAACAAAATTTGCACACTTTTTTAGTTATTGAAGCCTTGTCTCTTCTAAATTCTAAAATTTACACCTTTTAAACTCATCATCACTTCAATTAATTAAATATTCTTCAATTATTTGAATTAATAAATTTTTATATACTTAAATAGTGCATACATTTACTTTTTCTTATTCGTAAATTATAAAATTTGTATTATTTTGAATTGATTATTAATGAAAAATAATAAATTAGTATTTAAGAAACAAGCCAGACACAGCTGCATCTGTTGAGTTTTTAGTTTTAACTTTTTCATCGCCCGCAACTGCCACAGCCAAGCTGCTTGCCGTTGCCACAGCCGTATTCAGCCCTATCGCCGCTATTCGCACCCCAGCGTCTTGTGCCGCAAATGCCCGCATGGCTTCCACCATTTGCACAGTCGAGGCCAACTGCCCGCCTGTACCCGGTTGATTCAGTGCATTGGCCAAACTTGGCTGAGCAGAAGCTTGAGCCACCGCTTCTCCTTCAAACGAGCCTATGGCTTGTGCCAATCGACTCGTACTTGAA
>Ga0214919_10004230_pt1 | contig 21105 bp, 20 predicted proteins | sample LL1503_MetaG_FD_177994 | JGI IMG/M metagenome (GOLD analysis project Ga0214919, IMG submission 177994) | Freshwater microbial communities from Lake Lanier, Atlanta, Georgia, United States - LL-1503 | ecosystem: Environmental > Aquatic > Freshwater > Lake | place: USA: Georgia | collected... | reverse complement strand
GGCCGTCGGCACGGGCGTCGGGTCCGGTGATCCATTGGCTTTGGCCGTTTTCCAGGGCGGTTTGACCATCCACCGAAGCCGCGATTTTCATCCGCACCCAAGGCGTGTGGCGTTGCATGCGGCTGAAAAAGCCCAGATTCAATTCGCGAGAAGCCTGGGCCGCTTGAGGGTCTGGCGTGACTTCGATGCCGGCCGCTTTCAGTCGCGCCATGCCTTGACCGGCCACCAAAGGGTTGGGGTCCTCGGCGGCCACCACCACCTTGGCAATTCCGGCTTGCACCAAAGCGTCGCAGCACGGACTCGTGCGGCCATGGTGCGAACAAGGCTCCAACGTTACATGCGCCGTGGCCCCTTGGACCGAATGACCCCAAGCCTGGGCGTTTTGCAGGGCTGCGATTTCGGCATGCGGACCGCCTGCCTGCTGTGTGTGACCTTCGCCAAGCACATCACCTTGGGGCGATATGATCACGCAACCCACCCGCGGATTGGGGGACGTCAACCACAGGGCTTGCGCTGCCAAGTCCAGGGCGCGTTGCATCGGGGGCAAGGTGTTGAAGGGTTGAAGGACGACGTCAGGCATAGCGCAAGAGTTGTGTGAGGCTTATTGGGAAATGCACAAGCTTAGCCTGCATTTTGCCTCTTTGTTGCAGGCTTTTGGCGATCATGGCGTTGTCGCTTGAACAAACACCGGTATCGACGCCAGCCTTGTACGCAGTGCAATTTGCCCCGATCCTGGCGACATGGGGTTGTGGGTGGTGGTGGTGCCCGTGGGCTTCCATTCCACAGTGACCTGCAGACCTTGCAAGTTGGCCATGCCGGTCAAAGCCAATTCGCCGTTGATTTGGTAGGTCGTTCCACTCAGGGTTTGGGTTTCTTGCATTTGACCCGTTGAGGCCAAAGCTGCTGAATCCGTGCACAGCGCGGGGCCGCTGCGCAAACAGTCAATGGTGTTTTGCGCCAAGGCCAATGCGGTGCTTTGTTGTCGGCTTGAACCGGCCGCTTGAAGACTGTGCATGGCCAAAGTGATGGCGCCCATCATGCCCAGACCCAAGAGGGCTGCGGCCACCAGAGCTTCGATCAAGGTGAAGCCTTGCGCTTGCCTCGCCAGTTCAGGCCGCTTGCTCATCCGCCACTTTTCCAGCTGCCGCGCACCCGTTGCACGCGGGTGGCGTCGATGTTGACAGGCCACGGCCAGTCAAAAGCTTGGCGGTGGTTGGCAAGCCACAAGAATTGACTGCCCGCTTGCAAGTTGGGCAGGCCCGAAGGCAAAGCAACTTGACCGCTGACCGAGCCACTGTGCCACAGCGCGGCGCGACTGTCTTGGCATTGGGTGTCCAAAAAGACCGTGCCCACAATCTGCGTGCTGGGGCTGATGCGCGGGCATTGGCTGGCGCAGGCCGATGCCGAAAATACCAGTACCACGGGGGCGCTGGGTGTGCCCACGCTTTGCGACCACTCTGCCGGGCTGTCGATCCAGTAAACGCTGCGAGCCGGTTGTGTCAGGCTGCTCAAACCTTTGAGAGCTTGAGCTTGAGAGATGGCGCGAATGTGCGCCGGTGTGGTTTGGCCAAACAAGGAGTTCCATACCGCCGAGTCGCATGTTGCAGGGTTGGGCGCCAGTGTGGCGGTGGCTGGCGTCACCAATGCGCCGCCTTGCAGGCTGCTGGCGTTGACCTTCAGACAGGCTTGTTGCTCTGCTGCGGAGATCAAGCCGTTGCCATCCAGGTCGGGTGCATAAAGGGTTTGAATCGCGGTCCCGATGCTCAGTCCATTGCCGCTGCATCCGGTCTGGTTGGCGCCAGGTGCACAAAAGCGCGTGCTGCCCGCAATGGCTTCATTCACGCAGCCCTGGGTGAGTAAGGGGGTCAGTTGGTTGGCGTTGCCGATGGGTCCCGCGGTGGGCAGGTAGATGCTTTGCTGTACTTGGCCTGAGCTGTGGTTGCCCGGATGTCTGGCTTGTGCATGGACCAAGGCCACGTGTGGCGCACGCACGACATCGCGCATGACGCGCACCTGCAGTGTGTGTCCTTGTGTGTCCCAGCCCGTGTCCAGCAGCAGACTGCGGCATTGCCATTCGATACCGGTGTAAGCGCTCAGACATTGTTGGGGGTCGTGGGTCGACCAGAACGTGTTGGGCGCGATACTAAAGCTTTGCACGATATTTGCCAGGGCGGTTTCGAGCGCAGCTTCTGCGGTTTGCTGGGCTTGTGCGGCCCACACGCCGTTGTTGGCGCTCAAGCGTTCAGACAGTATGGATCGGGCGGTGAACAAACCCACCATGCTGGCCAGCAGCACAAGCAGAGTCACCATCAGCAAGGTGATAGCGCCACGGTCAGGGACTTTCATGAGCAGTCACTTGCAAGTGCTGTAGCGGGCATAGCGTTGTGCAAAGCGATACTTTGTTTTTGGGTCACGAGGGTATTGGGGTCGTTCGGCAAGGCTGCCGTGATCTGGACAGTCATGTGGCGAAGCAAGGTGCCCTGGATCCAGCTGCAGCGGGAAGTGAATTGCAAGGACGTGACTTTGATGCTGCCTGCGTCAGTGATCGCGGTCCAGACGACGGGCTCGCATGAGGTTTTGGTTTGCAGTTCGTAGGACCTGAGTTGGAATCCGGTGCATTCGTTGTTGTCTTTGCTGCCGTTGTCATTGCGGTCCCAGCTGAACTCGATTTGGTTGGCGCTGACACTGAAGTCTTCAGCTGTGCCGCAAAAGTCATCGTTGCAGATGGACATGGTTCGGGTTCGCCAAGCGCCGTTCATGTACTGCGCACGCCGAATGTCTTGCACCATCCAAGCCATCGCTGTGCGCAGGTCTTGCGCCAGATGGCTTTCTTGCAGGGCGGTGCGTTGACTTTTGAGGGTTGTCATCCATAAATGGATGCCCCCGCTGATGACCAAGAGGCCCATCGCCAATCCGATGAGCAGGCTGATCATGCTTTCACCGCGTATGCGCTGCATCATTGTTTCCAGCACCGCGGCGCATCGTTTTGGGCTGCAGTGCCGCTGGTCAAGGACACCGTGGCCGTATTCAACAGGCGCAGTTGCATGTGCTGGCAATCGGTGTCACGGGCTTGGTCGCCCACGGCGCTGCCCAGGGCAATGAAGCCATCGTTTGTGGCTTCGGAGATGCTGAGTTGGTAATAGGCTTGTCCTGAGCTGGCCGTGAGACCCAGGTCAGTGAGGTTGGATGCGTAAGTGTCGTGGTGGGAGCGCCATCGCACCTGCTCAAGTTGGATGCGTTGCAAACTGGCTTGCGCGTCGATACGCCGGGCCTTGCGGATGTGGCTTTGAAACGAGGGCAGGGCGACTGAAGCCAAGACCCCCGCGATGGCTAACACGACCATCAGCTCAATCAACGTGAATCCCCGGTTGCGGAGATCGCAACTTTTCAAGGCCAATGCAAGCATGGCGGTCTCCCTGACTATTTTTTTAAATTTTGCGCCGATATTGTGTACTTGGCAAGTTGGCTTTGACGGGGCTTAATAGAAAAAACGACAGGGAGTATGTGATGCAACAAGATGTGCGCTATGGGCTGGTGGGTTTCACCTTGATAGAGTTGATGATGGGCATGCTGCTGGTGGCCGTGCTGATCACCCTCGGTGCAGGAAGCCTCAAGCCTTTGTGGCAAAAATACCAACTGCAAGCGCAAGCAGAAGATTTGTTGTCGTCTTTGTTCTTGGCGCGCGGTGAGGCCCTGAAGCGGGGCGTGCGTGTGACCGCCTGTGTATCCAGGGATGGGATTCAGTGCGAAAGCACTGGCGGTTGGGAGCAAGGGTGGTTGGTGTTCGAAGATACTGACGGCAATGCTGTACGTTCAGCCCTTGAGCCACTGCTGCACAGTCATGGTGCGCTTGCCTTGGGCGTGGTCGCCTATGGCAACAGTCCGGTGAAGCGCTATGTGTCGTATGCGCCGATTGGACGCAGTTTGTATATTTCAGGCGGGTTTCAGGCTGGCACGATCACGGTATGCCGAACTTCTTCCACACCGTTTCAGGGCTGGGAACTGGTGATCAACGCGGTGGGCAAGCCGCGGCTGAACAACGCCAGCCTCGATGCCTGCCCTTGATGTTTATTTGTTGACTTCGTCGACCAATAGTTTGAAGTCGTCAATGTCTTCAAAGCTGCGGTACACACTGGCAAAGCGAACGTAGGCGACTTTATCGAGTTTTTTCAATTCGCGCATAACCAATTCTCCCAATCGGTTGGAGGCGATTTCGCGTTGCGCAAAGCTGAGTAATTTTTCTTCGATGCGTTCGATGGCGGAGTCTACCTGTTCTGTGCTCACTGGTCGCTTGCGCAGCGCAAGGTTCAAGCTGGCACGCAGTTTGACGCGCTCGTATTCATTGCGCCGCCCGTCTTTTTTGACGATGGCAGGAAAACTCACTTCAGGTCGCTCGTAAGTGGTGAAGCGCTTTTCGCAACTGCCGCATTGACGGCGACGGCGGATCAAGTCCCCGTCTTCGGCCAAACGGGTCTCCACCACCTGGGTGTCGTTATGGCCGCAGAAAGGGCATTTCACAATTAGACCTTGATCATTTGTACACAGGAAAACGGGCGGTCAAGGCGTTGACCTTGGCGCGCACCGCGGTGATGTTGGCTTCGTCTTTCGGGTTGTCCAAAACATCGGCGATCAGATGGGCCGTGATGCGGGCTTCTTCATCCTTGAAACCACGGGTGGTCATGGCGGGCGTGCCGATGCGCACCCCGCTGGTCACGAAGGGCTTTTCGGGGTCGTTCGGGATCGCGTTCTTGTTGATTGTCATGTGGGCGGCGCCCAAAGCCGCTTCGGCTTCTTTGCCGGTGATGCCTTTGGCTCGCAGATCCACCAGCATGACGTGGCTTTGGGTGCCACCGCTCACAATGCGCAGTCCGCGCTCGGTCAAGGTCTTGGCGATGATTTGCGCGTTTTGGATCACTTGGGCCTGGTAGTCCTTGAACTCAGGTTGGAGTGCTTCTTTGAAGGCGATGGCCTTGGCGGCGATCACATGCATCAGCGGGCCACCTTGCAGCCCAGGAAATATGGCGCTGTTGATGGCTTTCTCGTGCTGGGCCTTCATCAAGATGATGCCGCCGCGAGGGCCGCGCAGACTCTTGTGGGTGGTCGAAGTGACCACGTCAGCGTGCGGCACGGGGTTGGGGTAGACGCCCGCAGCGATCAGACCTGAGTAGTGGGCCATGTCGACCAAAAAAATCGCGCCGACTTCTTTGGCCACTTTGGCAAAGCGAGCCCAGTCGATGTGCAGCGAATAGGCCGAAGCACCAGCGATGATCAGCTTCGGCTTGGTTTCCCGCGCTTTGGCTTCCATCGCGTCATAGTCAATGGCTTCATTCTTGTCCAAACCATAGCTCACCACGTTGAACCATTTGCCCGACATGTTCAATGGCATGCCGTGCGTCAGGTGACCTCCTTCGGCCAGGCTCATGCCCATGATGGTGTCGCCGGGTTTGAGGAAGGCCAGGAACACCGCCTCGTTGGCGGATGCGCCGCAATGCGGCTGCACGTTGGCGCAGTCGGCACCAAAGATTTGTTTGACGCGGTCTATGGCCAGTTGCTCGGCCACGTCGACGAATTCGCAGCCGCCGTAGTAGCGCTTGCCGGGGTAACCTTCTGCGTATTTGTTGGTCAGCTGCGAGCCTTGCGCGGCCATCACAGCGGGGGATGCGTAGTTTTCACTGGCAATCAGCTCAATGTGGTGTTCTTGCCGTTGGTTTTCGGCCTGTAAGGCGGCAAAAATTTCGGGGTCGGTTTGTTCGATCAAAATGCTACGGTCGTACATGGCAGTCCTTCAAATGAATGGAACCTTGTCAATGAAAATCGACAAGGGCTGCCCAGGCGAACGGCTGAAGACCAGCCAAGTTGCCCATAAAGGGCCGCTTGGCGGCTGTGCGCTCCCCAGTGGTAGTGTGACGCTCACTAGAAGTCGTCAAGGTCCACGTCAAGCTGCTTGCGGCCCAGAGGCCTAGACACAGCCCTATCGCCAGTCGCGCACGCCCTGAGTGTATCCGAGACCGAGCCCGGAAATGAGTCGTTTAAAGGGAAATTGAATCCAGTTTGACAGGCGCTAGCAAGCGAACAGGCCGCATCTTGGTCCTTGTTTCGTCGCTCTGGGCGCGTGCTTGCCGCACGGATTGGGTGATGCGGCCCAGTCGTTGTTCTTCTTGCAAGACGCGCTCCAGGTAATTGCTTTCACGGCTCTTGGTCGTCTCAGCATAGGCGATCAATCCAGCATGAATTGACCCTGTCTGGACAGATAATTCATGCAGAACACTGACCCCCAACCGCAAGTTGCTCAAAGGGTCAAATGTGGCCATGGGTCCACCCAATTGAGCAAGCTTGTGGGATTGTTGCATGGGCAGGATTTGCATCAGACCTTGGCCGCCCAAGCTGCTTTGTGCAAAGGGGTTGAAGTTCGACTCGATTGCCATGATGGCCAGTATGAGCGTAGGGGCTATCTGTGTCCGCTCTCCCAACTGAAAGGCTTCAGCCACGAGTACGCTCAATGGTTCTGGAGAAACGTTGTATTTCCGGCTCAGCCAATAAGTCACTGAGGCTTGTTCGACCGGTAAATCCAAAGGGTCGCCAGCGGTGGTGCGCGCTAAGGCCGAGAAGCTTTCTGCCGGTGACCCGGTGCTGGTGAGTTGACGGGCTTCAAGCCAAGCCAACAAATGCGTGGTGGCAGTGACTCGCAATTCGGGTCGGGCCGACAACATCAAGGCGGCCGCAATCACCACCAGACCGAGCAAGGCAAAACCATTGCGCGTGATTTCAACGAAGCCGTCTCGGGCATCGAGTGTCATCACGCGCAGGGCATTCCAAGTTGTTCTGAGTAATTTCAAATGAGGTGTTCCAGGAGCATCACTTTGGCAAGGTGGTGGCGCCGAGTTAAAAAAACGACGACTTGGCCAAAGGGGCTTGATTGGTAGAGTAAGAAGTGTTGCAGATTCTAGTCGAATCTAAATATATTATTTTGTATGTCAATCGCAATCTTTAGATTTTTTAATTTGTACATCAGGTCTTGCTGGGTCCGAAATGCACAGCTTTGACGCAGCGAAATCGATGACTTTTGTCACCATCCAGGCGCTGTTTTTCAAACCAGACCAAATAAGGGTGAAAATACGGCCTGTTTATCTATTCCAGTGTTGACACAGTGACCCAAGCATCTTCTAAGACTCTCGATCTCTCCGGTTTGGATACCCTGACCGGCGGTGTTTTTACCGCGCCCACTTCAGGCGAGCGCATTGCTCGCTTGCGCGAATGGCTTTTGAAAGAACCGTCCCCAGAGCAGATGCAAGACGTTTACAAAGAACTGTCTTCGCGTGACAAGGGTGCAGCCAAGATTCTTCGAGAGAAACTGGATGAGATCAAAAGAGCCCGTGGACAGGATGCCTTGGCAGCGGAGTGGGCCGAACGTGCGCAGGCCTTGCTGGGTGGCCCGCGACTGAATATTGCCGATGCCCTGGCTTGGCAGCGCGATGCAGCCAAGGCCGGCGCCCCCTTGTCCCGCGAGCCCTTGGCGGGTTTGAAGGTGCAATTGGCCGAAGTGGTGAAAACGGTCGAAGACTTGCAACACCAAGTGATGGTCCAGCGTGAAGCGGCTGTTTTGTTGGCCCAGCGGATTGAGATTTTGTCGACAAAAAGTTGGAAAGAAGCACACGCTGTGAGCGGTACTTTGCAAAACGATGTGGCCCATTGGCAACAGCAAGCGCAAAACTTGACGGGCCAATCAGGATGGCTCAGCGTAGACATGAAATTCCCCACTTTGTTAGACGCTTCGAAGGGCCAATTGACGGGCGTTTGGGACGCTTTTGATGCAGCCTTGAGCCAAGCAACTGCAGCCAATGCTGACGCTGCAGCGCCTTTGCCACCCGTGCCCGTATGGGCCGATGAGTTGCGTAGTTTGCGCGGTGAGAGCGTTGTGGCTCTGCCTGAGACCGAAAAACCGGGTAAAACTGCCAAACCCAAATTGGACCCCGCTGAGCGTCAGGCCCTGCGCGAAGCGGCCACGCAAGCTGTGTTGACTGTTTTGAACGCTGTTGAAACTGAAGTGACTGAAGGTCATGGCAAGGCGACTGCAGGTGCAGCCAATGTCTTGCGTTTGGTTTTGAAAGAACACGGCCGCCATTTGGACACCGCCTTGGATGCCCGGGTCCACGCCGCATTGACCGCTGCAGGTGAATTGGAAGGATGGCAGCGCTGGCGTGCCGATCAACTGCGCCAGGAGTTGGTCGCCAAAGCCGAGGCATTGTTCAAACCTGTTGTCTTGCGCAAATCCAAGCCTGTTGTATTGCCTGAAGCGGTAGACGATTTGATCGTTACACAAGCGCAAACCACAGTCGATGCAACTGAGGCGCCTGAACCGCAGACGGATCTGCCTGACCCTGAGGTTCAAAATGCGACGGACAGTGTTTCTACCCCTGAAATTGTGATGCCTGCAGCCCCTGTCCCCAAGCCGGACAAAGTGCCCGCCATGGGTGGGCGCAAGATGCAAGAGAGTCTGCGCCAATTGCGTGAGCAATGGAAGCAAACTGACCAAGGCGGCATGCCTAACCATGCGCTTTGGAAGCGTTTCGATGCGGCTTGCAATGAGGCTTACAAGGTTGTTCAAGAATGGCTGGACAAACTCAAGCAGGAAGCCGTTGAACACCGTGGTCAACGTTTGGCGATGATCGAAGCGCTGAGGGCCTGGGGCCTGGCGCATGCGGAGAACACCGACTGGAAGTTGCACATTCGCAGTCTGAACCAATTCGCAGACAGCTGGCGCAATGCAGGTCATCTGAGTGAAAAGGCTTTTGCAGAGCTCCAACCCCAGTGGAAAAAGACCATTCACCAAGCGGCCGCGCCATTAGAGGCCGCGCAAAAAGCCAGCATCGAGCGGCGAAATGCATTGATCGCTGAAGCCCAAGTCTTGGGCGCAGCCGAAGGATTGCGCATTGATGCGGTGAAGGCCTTGCAGCAACGTTGGCAGATCGAAGCCCAAACGGTTCCATTGGAGCGCAAGTTGGAGCAAAAACTGTGGGAGTCGTTCCGCAATCCAATAGACCAAGCGTTTAACCGCAAGACGCTTGAGCGAGAGCAAGTGGCCTCGCAAATGACTGCCCATGACCGCGCCGTAGTGGATGCATCGCGCTCGCTTGAAGCGGCCAATGCCAGTGGCGATGCGCAAAAAATTCGCGCCGCCATGCAGGCATTGGATGCCGCCTTACGCGGTCAAGCCGTTGCTGTTGCGGCGGAGCAAGCTGCAACCCAAGAGCCTGTGGCCGCTCAAACTTCGGCCCCAGATGTTGCTGTGCTGCATGAATCGGAGCAGGCCCCATCCACGCCAAGCGAGGCAGCATCCGATCATCAAGAACCGGCTGCTGCTGACGACGCAGTTGATTCTTCCGAAGCGCCTCAAGCGCCTCAAGCGCCTGTGGTCCCTGTCACTACCCCGAAGCCTGCCCGGCCGGTCGTTGCTGTGCGAGGGGACGACCGACCTGGCCAGAAGAAAACCGAACTCGCGCCTGCGGGCCGAGGTGGCAAATTTGGCGACCGCCGAGAAGGTGCTCGTGATGGTCGTGCTTCAGATAAGGGCACTCGACCAGGTGATCGTTTTGGTGATCGCGCAGATCGTGGTGATCGCGGTGATCGCGGTGACCGCTTCGAACGTGTTGATCGAGGCCCCCGTTTGGGAGATGCCGCTTTCCGCGCTCAGCGCGACGCGTTGGAGCATGCAGAGATGACCCTGCGCAAACTGGCCTCTCAAGCCCATGGAGAAACCTTAGGGAATTTGTTATCGGCCTGGGAAACCCGTCAAGCTGACGTCTTGCCTTCAGCGCAAGAGTTCGGCAAAGCTGTCAATTTGGCCGCGCGGACTGCTTGGGCCCATGCGGTCAGTCAAGCGCCGCAAGGTGCGGCTCAGAGTGCATTGTTGCGCTTGGAAATGGCTGCCGAAGTGCCGACACCGGCCGAGTACTTAAATGATCGCCGCGGTTTGCAGTTGCAATTGCTGACCAAGCGCAACGAACCGGGTCCGGTGGACACTTGGCGTCTGGATGTGACCACTGTCTTAGCTGCCCCGCACGATGGTTCTTCTGCTCGCCGTTTGCAAAACGTGCTCAAGCAATTACTCAAACGCTGAGGTCAAATCAGGTTGATGCGCAGGTGTTCCCCACTGGCGGTCAATCGTAGAGCCTGCGCTCTCGGTGGGTGAGCCTGCAAGTCCCAGTCACTCAAGACGATGCGTTCCTTGGGGTTGACGCCAGCTTGGGCGAGCACATGGTTTGCCGGTTGATGAGTATGGCCATGAATCAAGTGGCGTGATGTAGTCTGCGCTAACCAAGCCAGACACAAGGCTGTATCGGCATCCGCGTAAGTCAGGGCAGTGCCTTTGCGTGCTTCGCTTTCGGTTCGCAGGCCTCTGGCCAAGGCCTGTCGCTCTGCCAAGGGCTTGCTGTTGAACCCTTCTATCCAGGCAGTGGAGCGCACTTGTTGGCGGAAGGCCTGGTATTCAATGTCTTGGGTGCACAATGCATCGCCATGGCTGAGCAGCCAGGAGGAGTCACCCAAGGTCAACTGGGTGGGGTCTTGCAAGAAATGCGCATGACAAGCATCTACAAAATCAGGGCCCATCAGGAAGTCACGGTTGCCGTGCATGAGGCCTAAATACAAGCGTTTCCCGGCGGCGCGAAGCACCTGCGTGCAAGACTGCAAGAAAGGGGACGAAGACACTTCATCGTCGCCCACCCAGACCTCGAACAAATCACCCAAAATCAGCACCGCATCAGCGGGTGTTTCGGCCATGTAACTTAGCCATGCAGCAAAGGTGGCCGGTTCACTCGCTTGCAAATGCAGGTCTGAAATCAAATCGACCGTCCGCCAAGTCGCAGGTGCTTGCAGCTGCGCGATGCGGGGCACGGTCATCGGCATGATCAAGGCGCGGGTCAAGGCCTATGTTCAGATCGCCACCGCTTTTTCGATGATCACATCTTCTTGGGGTACATCGTCATGAAAGCCTTTGCGGCCAGTGGGCATCGCCTTGATCTGGTCCACGATGTCGGTGCCCTTGATGACTTTGCCAAACACGGCGTAACCCCAGCCTTGCAAAGAAGGTGCAGTGTGGTTCAAAAAATCATTGTCAGCGACATTGATGAAAAACTGCGCCGTTGCCGAATGAGGCGCTTGCGTGCGAGCCATTGCCAAAGTGTAGGTGTTGTTTTTCAGGCCATTATTGGCCTCGTTCTCGATGGGTGCATCACTGGGTTTTTGCGTCATGCCAGGCTCAAAACCACCACCCTGAACCATAAAGCCGGGAATCACACGGTGGAAAACCGTGTTGTTGTAGTGACCCTTTTCGACATAACTCAAAAAATTCGCCGTACTTTTGGGGGCGTTTTTTGCGTCCAACTCAATGGTGATGACGCCCAACTCTGCAATGTGCAGTTCGACTTGTGGATTGCTCATGGTGTTTTTAAAAGAGTGATGGAGTTGATGATGACCGGCGTTTTAGGAACGTCGGAGGGAAAGGGGCCACCGGCTCCGGTGGGGGTGGACTTGATTTTATTGACTACGTCCATGCCAGAAACGACTTTGCCAAAAACGGTATACCCGAAAAGTTGTGGGGCATTGAGCAGATTGGCGCGAGGCACGTTCTCGTGGACACGGCCTTGGTATTCAAAGCGTTTGACCGGATCGCCATCGGGGATCGGGGTCGGGTCTAAAAAAGCATTGTCAGCCACGTTGATAAAAAACTGTGCTGTGGCCGATTGGGGGTCGTTGGTTCGGGCCATGGCCAGCGTACCGATTTGGTTTTTCAGGCCGGCGGCCAGGCTTTCGCGACCCTCATGCACCACAGGTGGACGCATTTTGCGCTCTTTGTATTGCGCATCGTAACCACCGCCCTGAACCATGAAGTTGCTGATGACACGGTGAAAAACCGTGTTGTCATAGTGCTTGTCTTTGACGTATTGCAAAAAGTTAGCCACCGTCTTGGGGGCCTTGCCGGGGTACAACTCCGCCACAATATCGCCTTCAGAAGTGGCAATTTTGACACGCGCTGCATCTTCGGACTGGGCATGGGATGGCAACAGAATCAGGCAGAGGAGTGCGGTGAGGCAAAGCGATTTGATTTTCATATTGACTAAGGCAGGTCAGGGCTTAAGGGGTTGCAGCACAGGGCCAAGAAGTTTGATTTTGGTGTCCAGGCGTAAAGAGACTAGTGGGCTTTGCGATGGTAAAGCCTTCGATTTGAGGTAAGACTCACGCGCCAGCGCGACGTGAACATCGCCCATGTTTTCCAGAGCCAAAGCATAGTCCGGTCGAGCCCGAATGGCCAGGGCAAGCGAATTCAGGGCTTTTTCAAAAGCGTTTTGCCGAGCGTAAAGCGCCGCCAAGTTGTTGTAAGGCTCTGGCAGTTCAGGAAATTCTTGTGTCAGGGCCTCCAGTGTTTCCTGGGCTAGACTGAGTTGGCCTTGGGCTGCCTGAATTTGACTTTGCATCAGGCGCATCTGCGGATCGCTCGGCTGCTTTTCCAGGTGACGGGTGATCAAGCTTTGGGCCGTTTGATATTGACCTGATGTGATTTGAACGTTCACTTCGGTATACACATCGGCTCGCACCCAAGACCCCATCAGCACCAGCAGCGACACAAAAATCCCTGTGCGAACCACGCGCCATCCTCTGAAGGGCACCGCCTTCAATGTGAAAGCATGACGCGAAAGGTGGAGGTGCATGAGGGCAGTTGAGTTCGCAATGCAGGCCATGGGCAGATCAAGGCGGATGGAAAAATCAACCCCGTCTGCGCGGTTCGGGGCCTTATACTGACGGAAATTGTAGCGGAGGGCGAGGAGATGCCTTGGCCGCAGGAGTCCGGTTGGCGTTGCCTCATGGCAGAGGTCGCATTTTTTATCCCAAGTCAGTGGTTTTTTGTTTTCATGAGCTTGCGCATTTACAACACGCTCTCGCGTGACCTTGTTGATTTCACCCCTGCCAAACCAGGTCATGTGCGCATGTACGTGTGCGGAATGACGGTGTATGACTTGTGTCATTTGGGGCATGCGCGCTCCATGGTGGCGTTTGACATTGTTCAGCGCTGGCTCAGAGCCAGTGGCTTGAAGGTCACGTATGTGCGCAACGTGACCGACATTGACGACAAGATCATCAAACGGGCCGTTGAAAACGGCGAGACGATCCGCGGTTTGACCGACCGCATGATTGATGCTTTGCATGAAGATGCGGATGCTTTAGCCATTGAGCGCCCTCAATTCGAACCCCGCGCCACCGATTTCGTCCCGCAGATGCTGTCCTTGATCGGCTCATTGCAGCAAAAAGGACTGGCTTACCAGGCAGGCAATGGCGATGTGAACTTTGCGGTTCGTAAATTCCCGGGTTACGGCAAGTTGTCTGGCAAGTCGCTCGATGAGTTGAATGCAGGTGAGCGTGTGGCCGTGAACACCCAAGAAGGCGGTAAAGACGATCCTCTGGACTTTGTGCTTTGGAAGTCCGCCAAGCCCACAGAACCCGATGAGGTGAAATGGGAAAGCCCCTTTGGTGTTGGGCGACCCGGTTGGCATATTGAGTGCTCAGCAATGAGTTGCGAATTGCTGGGGGAAACCTTTGATATTCATGGTGGCGGAGCTGACTTGCAGTTTCCGCACCATGAAAACGAAATCGCCCAGTCTGAGGGTGCGAGTGGAAAACCCTTGGCCAATGTCTGGATGCATAACGGCTTCATCAACATTGACAATGAAAAAATGTCCAAGAGCTTGGGCAACTTTTTCACCATCCGTGATGTGCTCAAAGTATTCGATGCTGAAACAGTACGTTTCTTTGTGGTGCGCAGTCACTACCGCAGCCCCTTGAATTATTCAGATGTTCACTTGAACGATGCACGGGGTGCATTGAAACGCTTGTACACCGCTTTGCATGGCGTCGTTGTTGATCCTGTGACCATCGATTGGGCCCACCCTTTTGCGGCGCGTTTTAAGGCGGCCATGAACGAAGACTTTGGCACACCCGAAGCCGTTGCTGTTTTGTTTGATCTGGCCAGTGAAGTCAATCGCAGTCATTCTTCCCCCTTGGCGGGGCTGCTCAAAGCACTGGGTGGCTTGTTGGGACTGTTGCAAGCCGATCCACAAAGTTTTTTGCAGTCAGGCAGCACGCTTGACGATGCCGCGATACAGCTTCAAATTCAAGCCCGTGCCTTGGCCAAGCAAAACAAGAATTTTGCCGAAGCCGACCGCATTCGCAATGATTTGCTGGCGCGGGGCGTTGTGCTCAAGGACTCTGCCAATGGCACGACTTGGGAGGCCGCGCAATGAAGGCTTTAGAGCCCGTCATTGTCACGCCTGATTATTGGGCGCAAGCGTGCCAACACCTGATCAAAAAAGACAGGGTGATGAAGCGCTTGATTCCGCAGTTTGGCGATGCCTGCCTTCAATCGCGGGGGGATGCGTTCGTCACGCTGGCGCGCAGCATTGTGGGCCAGCAAATTTCGGTTAAAGCGGCGCAAACCGTGTGGGACCGATTTTCAGCTTTACCCAAAAAAATCACCCCGGCCAATGTGCTCAAACTCAAGGTTGACGATATGCGGGCGGCAGGCTTGTCGGTCCGCAAGGTGGAATATATTGTGGATTTGGCATTGCATTTTTCTTCCAAGCAAGTGCTGGAGTCTCAGTGGACCGCCATGGAAGACGATGCCATCATTGACGAATTGGTGGCGATCCGCGGCATAGGTCGCTGGACGGCTGAGATGTTTTTGATGTTTTATCTGATGCGCCCCAATGTGTTGCCCCTGGACGATGTCGGTTTGATCAATGGGATCAGCCGCAATTATTTTTCGGGCGAACCCGTCAGTCGCAGCGATGCGCGCGAGGTTGCACAAGCCTGGCAGCCCTATTGCACGGTGGCAACTTGGTATATTTGGCGGTCGCTTGACCCCGTTCCTGTGGCGTATTGACCTGCCACGTCTTGAATTGTGAATGGCGTTGCCTTTTAAGGCCGCGCACAGAAAGAGGAGTACCCCTTGGCCAAACGAATGTTTCTCGATTTTGAGCAGCCAGTTGCCGAACTCGAAGCCAAGATTGAAGAGCTGCGGTATGTGCAAACCGAATCGGCTGTTGATATTTCGGAAGAAATTGACCAGTTGAGCAAAAAAAGCCTTCAACTCACCAAAGACATTTACGGTGATTTGACCCCTTGGCAAATCACCAAGATTGCACGGCATCCTGAGCGTCCTTACACGCTCGACTACGTGAACGACATCTTCACGGATTTCGTAGAGATGCACGGGGACCGGCATTTCGCGGATGATTTGTCTATTGTGGGTGGTTTGGCACGCTTTAACGGTCAGGCCTGCATGGTGGTGGGCCATCAAAAGGGGCGCGACACCAAGGAGCGCACCTTGCGAAACTTTGGCATGTGCAAGCCCGAGGGTTACCGCAAAGCCTTGCGTTTGATGAAGACGGCAGAAAAATTCAAATTGCCGATATTCACCTTTGTCGATACGCCTGGTGCATACCCTGGCATTGATGCCGAAGAAAGGGGCCAGTCCGAGGCGATTGGGCGCAATATTTTCGAAATGGCGCAACTCGAAGTGCCCATCATCACCACCATCATTGGTGAAGGTGGCTCCGGCGGTGCTTTGGCCATTTCTGTGGCCGACTCGGTGCTGATGCTGCAGTATGCGGTGTATTCGGTTATCAGCCCGGAAGGATGTGCATCGATTCTGTGGAAAACTTCAGACAAAGCCGAAGAGGCGGCCGAAGCCTTGGGCATCACTGCACTGCGCCTCAAGGCCTTGAACCTGGTTGACAAAATTGTCAGCGAACCCGTGGGCGGCGCGCACCGCGACCATGCCCAAATGGCTGCATTTTTGAAGCGCGCTTTGGCCGAGGCTTGGCGACAGGTGGCGGATTTGAAAGTCAAAGACTTGATCGACCGTCGTTACGAGCGCCTGAACAGTTATGGCCGTTTCACAGACACCAAAGCTGGCAAATAATCGGCTGCACAATTTTGCAGAGCAGCGCTTGCGCACTGAGTTATGACCGTTTCTCTGCCGCAAGCATTGACTTCGTTTCAGCCCGATTTGCCTTTTGCAGTCGCGCTCAGCGGTGGAGCCGACTCCACCGCCTTGTTGGTGGCGTGTGCGAAACACTGGCCGGGGCAGGTCAGGGCCGTTCATATCAACCATGGTTTGCAAAATGCAGCCACACAGTTTGAAGCGCATTGTCTTGCTCTGTGTGCCCAATGGGCTGTCCCCGTGGTTGTGGTTCATGTGAACGCGCAACCGACGCAAGGTCAAAGCCCCGAGGATGCGGCACGCATTGCGCGTTACGCCGCCTTGGCAAAAGCCGTTGCTTCTGATCCAGTGCTGACTGGAGTCAAGGACGTGGCACTTGCGCAGCATGCTGACGATCAGGTCGAAACCTTGTTGCTGGCATTGTCCCGCGGTGCAGGCTTGCCAGGCCTGGCAAGCATGCCCGCAACCTGGCAGCGGAACAACTTACAGTGGCATCGGCCTTTGCTGCGGGTAGCGGGGCCAGATGTTCGAAGTTGGCTGAACGCACAAAATGTGGCTTGGGTAGAGGACCCCACCAATCAAGACGTGCGCTACACACGCAATCGGATTCGTGCACAAATTTTGCCCACTTTGGACGCAACGTTCATGGGTTGGCGAGACACGATGACGCGCAGTGCGGGCCATTGCGCCGAGGCACAAGACGCCTTGGATGAATTGGCTCAGATGGACTTGCTTGCGACCGGCGTGCCTCCCCGCATCCTTGCATTGCAAGCCTTGAGTCCGGCGCGGCGGGTGAATCTCTTGCGTTATTGGCTGCGGCACCATCACCGCACCACGCCCAGCGCTGCGCAGCTTGAGGCCTTGGTCCCCCAAATTCTGGCGTGCACGACCCGTGGCCATCAACTGCATCTTAAAGTGGGCGCAGGCTATATTCAGCGATCTGCTGATGCACTCAATTGGCTTGCCCAGCCCTGATGGGCTGGCCTGTTGAGGGTGAGTCAACCGCTACAATATCTGGCTTTGCTGTAGTTAGATATAAAGAATGGCTTTGATCGTACATAAATACGGCGGCACCTCCATGGGGTCCACCGAGCGCATACGCAATGTGGCCAAACGCGTCGCCAAATGGGCACGCGCGGGCCATCAGATGGTCGTGGTGCCCAGCGCCATGAGTGGCGAAACCAACCGCTTGTTGGGCATGGCCAAAGAGTTGGCCCCCTCGAAAATGGATGCTGCTTACCACCGAGAGCTCGACGCCTTGGCCGCCACCGGCGAACAGGCCTCCAGTGCCTTGCTTGCCATCGCATTGCAAGCCGAAGGCATGCCCTCGGTCAGTTATGCCGGATGGCAAGTGCCCATCAAGACAAATGACGCGTATACAAAGGCAAGGATTGAATCGATCGATGACGCACGCGTGCGCGCCGACCTCCATGCCGGCAAAGTCGTCATCGTTACCGGCTTTCAAGGTGTTGATGGCGAAGGCAACATCACCACCTTGGGGCGAGGCGGCTCGGACACCTCTGCTGTTGCTGTGGCCGCGGCCATGAAAGCGCATGAGTGCCTGATTTATACCGATGTGGACGGTGTTTACACCACCGACCCGCGCGTGGTGCCTGAAGCCCGTCGCTTGCTGACAGTAAGCTTTGAAGAGATGCTGGAGATGGCCTCTATGGGCTCCAAAGTTTTGCAAATTCGTTCAGTCGAATTTGCCGGCAAATACAAAGTGCCTATGCGCGTGCTTTCGAGCTTCACGCCTTGGGACATCGACATTCACGAAGAAGCCAAATCAGGCACATTGATCACTTTTGAGGAAGACGAACAAATGGAACAAGCCATTGTTTCCGGTATCGCGTTCAACCGCGACGAAGCCAAAATTTCAGTGTTAGGCGTGCCTGACAAACCCGGCATTGCCTACCAAATTTTGGGTGCTGTGGCCGATGCGAACATCGAAGTCGATGTGATCATCCAAAACCTGAGCAAAGACGGCAAGACCGATTTCAGCTTCACGGTGCATCGCAACGATTACGCCAAGACGATCGACTTGCTCAAAGAAAAAGTCATGCCTTCGCTGGGTGCCACAGAAATTTTGGGTGATGCCAAAATTTGCAAAGTCTCGATTGTCGGCATCGGCATGCGAAGCCATGTAGGCATTGCCAGCAAAATGTTCCGCTCACTGAGTGAAGAAGGCATCAATATTCAGATGATTTCCACTTCCGAGATCAAAACCTCGGTGGTGATCGACGAAAAATACATGGAGTTGGCCGTCCGCGCTTTGCACAAGGCCTTCGATCTGGAACAAGCCTGAGCTATAATTTATTCTGCCAGGAAACGTGACCGAGTGGCCGAAGGTGCTCCCCTGCTAAGGGAGTATGGGGTGTAGAGCCTCATCGAGGGTTCGAATCCCTCCGTTTCCGCCAAATTGTCAAGTAAATAGAGGCCCTCCGGGGCCTTTATTCTTTTTCCCCACAGTTTTCCCCTCAGTCTTCTAAATTTTGGGTAAAAGTGCTGAGATTGCACAGCAAATTAAGGCCTGCCCATCCCTTCAAATTCGCACCCAAGCCATACCCACCCGCCCCCACCCCCCACTTGTGCCAGAAGGGACTCCGGTTTAGCTACGCATACTGTTTTGCTCTAACGATTCAGCAATCAGCAATAAATGATAGCGATAGTTAAAGCCCGAGGCGATTAACCATATCAAAGTGGTCAGGCTAATTACAAACAGTTAGTTGTCATCTAACAGTAAACTCAAAATCGCACTCAAATCAACGCCTCTCACCTTAATTTGAACCGTTGTGGATTCAAGCCCACTGCCATAAATGTTGTTGGCGACGACCTTGCAAGAATAAGTTACCCCGGGCTTTAGATTCTTGACCGTGATGGGAGAGCTTGCCCCAGTTGCTGTTTGCGTGGTTTGCCCTGCCGCAGTGCATGTTGCTGTGTAGCCCGTCAGTGGGCTACTTCCTGCATAGGATGGCAGGGCGAAACTAATTACAGCCTTGAGAGGAGAGGATGCATTTGCGGTCACGCTGTTTGGCGCTGTTGCAGTACCTGGCCTAACAACGTTCGAAGCAGATGACCAAATGCTATCGCCAACTGATGTTCGGGTTAATGCGTTACACGTGTATGAACGCCCATTGACCAATCCAGAAACGATCAGGCTCGTTTGAAGGCCACTCGACAGTTGCGTATTCGTTCCATCAGTACAAGCTGCGAAGTAACCAATCAAACTACCAGACCCCAAAGTGCCAGGTGTAAAAGAGACTGAAGCACTCGAATTACCTGGTGTCGCAGAAACCCCCGAAGGTGGGCCAGGAAGCGTTGCAGCTGAAATTGAAGTTCGAAAATTCGCAACAGTGTAGGCTGTAGTGTTTAGAACAAGCCTATTGTTCGCAGTAGATGCGTCTCCCGTAGGCACTCCTCCAAAACTTACGTTTGGGTTTGACCAATAAGGTTGTCTTGTACAGTTTTTTCCTACAGCTGTGCAAGCATTGTTGTAAGCCATGATCGTACGCCAAGGTGTTGCGGCAGATGCATTGGTAAAACCGTGCCCGTGCGGGTAGGGTGAAGTGGAAGGATCCACATAAATATCATGGCGAGCCCCCATGTTGTGCCCCATTTCATGTCCAAAACTGTAGTAACCGGTGGCGCACGAACGCGCCGTTACATTGAATGCAGTACTTGCATTTGAAAACAACCAGCCCATGCCACAGTAAGCGTTATCTTCGATCCAGAAACTGACAATATCTGCTCGGTAGGTATCACGAAGGTTGTGAACTTGATCAAGACACCCATCGCCAGTGTTGGTAATGCAGTCCAACGCGCCAGCAAATGCGTCAGGCGTCGCATGTGCTGCTTCCGTGTAAGCGACCTCCGTTGAATACACCAAACGCACTCGCTGCAAGACGCCACTGTTGCTGTAACCCATATTAGTTTCAGTGATTGCTAAGTCAATCAAACTAAGCATGGCTGACGTGCCCCCTGCTGCGGCTCGGGCTGCTGGTGAATACACAACCATCACATCAATTACAGAGCCATCATCGAGCTGAGTCGTATTTGATGTGGGTCTGCTGTCTTGGGCTGGATTACTTGGAGCTAATTTGACGTAGGGCGGGTGATCTGGTGGGTAAAGCGAAGTGTCGATTTGCTGCACCTCATAGACACCAGTTTGCAAAAAACGAATGTGAAAACGTCCGCTTGGCATGGTGATATTTGCAGAAGCAACACCGTCACTCACCACCATAACTACTTGGCCATTCTCGACCCCCTCAATTTGACCTACCCATGAAAAACCAAGTTCAGTATTTTTAAATTCTTTTGGTACGACCGTTAAAACTATATCATCAAAAATATTAAAGATCAGAGGCTTACCTGGACGTAAATATTCATAGCCGCTATTGTCCAAATTCGTGAGCAAGCTCATATTTATTTCGACTAGGCGAGTGCGATTAACTTGCAGGTCTGTGACCGCCGCCGTGCCGAGCCTCGCATCAGCCGCCAATGTGACTGCTGCAAATAGCTGGCTCGAACCTGTCACATCCTGTGAGTGGGCTTTACCCAACGCACCAATCCAAACGAAAATGATAATTAAAATTTTTATCAAATTTAGTATTAAGTTACTTAAACTCATGTTAAAACTAATTTTAAAATATAAAGAAATCTTAGATTTAAAAAAGTTTATCTTAAATATAATATGCGGATTCAAGTTCGGAACTGCCATCCTATATAAAAAATACAAATAAATCAACGCTTCAATGGATGTAGATTGGTAGGTGGATGACCGTTTTAAATTAACGCCCAGCAAGACCCCACCGTACCCCCACCCCCACTTGTGACAGAAGGGACTCATGCCAGCCTTTACGCTCTAATCTGCTCAACCGACTGCGCTTCGAGATACCCCCCTTCATTTGCGAAACGTCTGACCGGGGGGTATATAAAAATTCTGGGGAAAATGCGAACCTTCTCCTTTCAGTTCCCCGGAACTTTGGCGCAGAACACTGTTTTAGAAAATTTACCCAAAAATTGCTTCAGTCTGTAGATCTATGGGAAGTGATTTTGGTTTGGATGGTAAAAATGACTACGATGGAGGGCAATGAGAACAATAAACTGCCTGA
>Ga0214919_10004229_pt1 | contig 21106 bp, 18 predicted proteins | sample LL1503_MetaG_FD_177994 | JGI IMG/M metagenome (GOLD analysis project Ga0214919, IMG submission 177994) | Freshwater microbial communities from Lake Lanier, Atlanta, Georgia, United States - LL-1503 | ecosystem: Environmental > Aquatic > Freshwater > Lake | place: USA: Georgia | collected... | reverse complement strand
ACCAACGTGAATGCCCTGTTTTCACAGGACGCCTTGAAGACCAATGCCCGCGCCCAGACGCTGGCCATGCAGCAGCTCTCTACGGGCAGCCGCATCAACTCAGCCAAGGACGACGCCGCAGGCCTGGCCATCGGCCAAAGCATGACCTCTCAGATCCGTGGCCTGAACCAGGCGGTGCGTAACGTCAATGACGGCGTCAATCTGCTCCAAACCGCTGACGGCGCCCTGGTCGAAACCCAAAACATGCTCCAGCGCATGCGTGAATTGGCAGTCCAATCAGCCAATGCCACCTACTCCCCCAACCAGCGCGGCTATCTGCAAAACGAGTTCAGCTCGCTGGCCATCGAAGTGGATCGCATCGGTGCCAACAGCAAGTGGAACGATACCAATATCCTCTCCTCTACCGTTGCTTACGCCTTCCAAGCCGGCAACCAAGCTAACCAGACCATCACCGTCACCATCAATGCCGCAGCGGGCAGCGCCATTGGCTTGGGTATAGGTGGCTCTGCAGTGAGTATTTCCACCGCCGCCTTGTCGCAGACCGCTATTGCCACGCTAGATACCGCGCTGGAGTTGGTCAACACCAACCGCAGCCAGATCGGCGCAACGGTCAACCAGTTGACCTACTCGGCAGACAACATGACCAATATTTCCTCCAATCTGACGGCCTCTCGCAGCACCATCATGGATACGGACTACGCCACCGCTTCGGCCCAGTTGTCCAAGACACAGATCATTGCGCAAGCGGCCACCGCCATGTTGGCGCAAGCCAACCAGCAGCCACAAAGCGTGTTGTCTTTGTTGAAGTAATGCTTCAGAAAACTTAAATTACACCTGAACCCCTCCCTGGAGATCGACTATGTCCGTGATTAACACCAATGTCAGCGCGTTGTACTCGCAAAATGCGATGAAAACCAACGCGCGCGCCATGAGTACGGCGATGGAGCAGTTATCCACGGGGACGCGGGTAAATTCAGCTAAGGATGACGCGGCAGGTTTGGCCATTGGCCAAAACATGACCTCGCAAATCCGCGGTCTGCAGCAAGCGGTACGTAACGTCAACGACGGCATCAATATGATGCAAACGGCCGAGGGCGCTATGGTGGAGCAGAGCAATATGCTGCAGCGTATGCGCGAGTTAGCGGTACAGGCGATGAACGGCACCTATTCAGATGTGCAACGCGGATATTTGAATAATGAGTTTCAGGCCCTTGGACTGCAAATTGATCGGATTGCGACCGATACGAAATGGAACGATCAATCACTGCTAAATGGCGCACTAGCACTTTCAGGTAACGCCAGTTCCATTGCCGTCGGTCTTCCTACAGGAGCTGGCCAAGCGATGTTCACATTTCAAGCGGGCAAAGACGCGGGTCAAGTCGTTAGCGTCGACGTTAAAGCAATGACAAGCTCTAGCCTTAATCTGCCTCTATCAGCCTATGCCTCGGGGACTATGGGAATAGGCACCCTTGCTACCGCAACCGGTACTCTTTCGGCAATTGAAACTGCGTTGGAAACTATTAACGAGCAACGCGCCAATATTGGTGCCGCCGTTAACCGATTGGCCTACGCTGCCGATAACCTGACCAATATTGCCTCGAATGCCACGCAATCGCGCAGTACCATTATGGATACTGACTACGCGCTGGCGACTACGCAGCTAGCCAAAACCCAGATCATTCAGCAAGCTGCTACCGCGATGTTGGCCCAGGCTAACCAGCAACCGCAGGGAGTCATGGCGCTGCTCAAAGGATAAAGCGGGCACCGCTTGCTATTGGCAAGCGCGGGCACACGCCGGGCCTAGTTCGATACCTGCGAACTAGGCTTTTTTTATTTCTAACCGCAAAAATATGCCATGACCGATACCCTCACCCGGGTTTACCAAGACTACCTGGTTTCTTTGCTGCAAGACATGGCAGAGGTCAGCGGTGCGCTATTGGCGGCTGGAGCGCAGGGCGAAGTTGAAAAGATAGGCCAAGGGACTGACAAACTGCGTCACCTGCGGGCGCAACTTCAAGCGGTAGAGCAAGAGGCCAAGACGCGGCTGGACACGATGACACCTGCGTTTCAGGAAAAGGTAAATAAACTTTTATTTGAAATTGGAAAAAGCGAAGGCTTCTTTCGGGCCTGGGCCCAGCGCTTCGACGAATACACCGACCCAATTTCCGCATTGGAATCCGACGATGGCAGGCAGGCTGCCATAGACAAATTTCTGACCGATGCCTGGGATTGGTCACAAGATATTGTGGCCGTCGCTCTGGATACACCGGCGGTTTATATAAAGATATTGAAAGCGCGCGGTCAAAAGAAAATTGTCTGCGTGCACTTGGATAACGACAACAAAGTAGAAAAAAGCGACGATATCACCTACCTTGAAGACAAGTGGCAAATGCGCCGCTTTTTCGAGGAAATGGGGAATAACTACTCACGGCGAATCCTTGATTTGTCTACATTTTTGGACAATCTCCATCAAAACCATGAAAACCTAGAGTCGGAGCATCAAAAAAATATTGAGCTATTAAAACGCGCTTGGCGTATCCAAATAACCAACTCGGCGACCATCAATAAGTTCGGCAGCCGCTGGATTATGCAAGGCATAGATAACCTCCCGTACATTGCGGAAAACGCAAATATATCGGAGTTGGAAAATGCATTTAAAGACGTACCCATGGTCATCATTTCGCCAGGGCCGTCGCTAGATAAAAATATTGAACAGCTTCGCGCGCTCCAGGGCAAGGCACTACTAGTGGCACCTGCCCAAACGGCAGCGGCCTTGGCCAAAGCCAATATTTTCCCGAATATTATTGGTATTGCGGACCCGCTTGGTGAAATGGCGCAGTATGTTCGAAATTTCCCCTTCGACCAGGTCGACGCGCTGATTCTTGGCGTATCGTGCCACACAGGCCTGTTCGAAGAACACACCGGAAAAATCATTTCTTTTAATGGCAATGCAGGCGTGGACACCTGGATTTCCGAGATATTCAAAGACACCCGCCGCCTAGGCTCGGGCGGGTCAATTTCGACTTGCTTGTTCCATATTGGGCAGTTTCTCCAGTGCAACCCTATTGTTTTGGTAGGCCAAGACCTGGCGCTCACCGACGGCCGTGCCTATAGCAGTGGCGGCGACCGTGGCGATATTCAAGTAAGGCTCGACGCGCAGGGACGTATCCAATACGACAACGTCTCTGAACAGGGGCAAGCGATTTATCTTGAGCAAAAACCGGGGGATTTTTCAAAATACCGCGAAGAAGTTTTTATGCTGCCGGGGTACTATGGCGGAGAGGTGGTGTCCAAAATCGACTACACAATCTACCACGCAGAATTTGAACGGCAAGCGGAGTCAGCCAAAGAAGCCAATCTGGACATCAAACTCTATAACTGCACCGAAGGTGGGGCCATGATCAAGGGCTTTGAGAATATGAGTCTCAAGGAGTTGACCGAGAAAATCAACGCAGATATGCCCCAGTCGCCAAACGTTCGCGCCACATTGCAAGCCTGTTTAGCAAACGTGGACGTAGCTAATCGGCGTAAGACATTGAAAGCGCGGCTCAGTTCCGTCAAAACCTCCTTGCAAAAGAGCTATAGTTTGGCCAATCGTTGTCAGCAAATTGCAGCCAAAAACAATCCCAAGCCCAAACTATTGGCGTCGCTGAGCCAGTTGGAAAAAGAGCTGATTACCGCAATCAAAAACTCATCTTTCATATCCATAAGCATGCAAAATGCATTGGAAAAAGCCATTTTGTTGACGTCAAAATCAAAAACTATGCAGCAAAATCTCAATGCTTCATTGGCTTTGTACGACTTAATTATCAACGAGGCGCCACGCATTTTGGCGCGTGTGAATGCCGCTTTAGATAAGATGAAGTAAAACAGGCCTTCGTACTTTAAGACGCAAAACTATGCCACGCTCTGCCACTGTACTTGTCACCGGTGCCGATGGTTTTATCGGCTCGCACCTCACCGAAGCCTTGGTGCGACGTGGTATGCAAGTGCGGGCCTTTACGCTTTACAACTCGTTTAACTCCTGGGGGTGGCTGGACCAATGCGCCACGGATGTTAAAGGGCAGTTTGAAGTGGTCAGTGGCGATGTGCGTGACCCCGACTGTGTACGCGCGGCGATGCAAGGCTGTGAGTATGTGCTGCACTTGGCGGCGTTGATTGCAATCCCTTATTCCTATGCCTCACCCCGCTCTTATGTGGATACCAACATAACCGGCACGCTGAACGTCGTGCAGGCAGCCCGTGAACTGGGGGTCAAACGCATAGTGCATACTTCTACCAGCGAGGTATACGGTACGGCGCGCTTTGTTCCGATTACCGAAGACCATCCGCTGTCTGGCCAATCACCCTATGCCGCGACCAAAATCGGCGCAGACCAGTTGGCCATGTCTTTTTATAACTCGTTTAATTTGCCATTGGTGATTGTGCGACCTTTCAACACCTACGGTCCCCGGCAATCTGCCCGCGCGGTAATCCCCACGGTGATTAGTCAAATTGCCAATGGCGCGAAGCAAATTCAGCTAGGCGCACTCTCACCCACCCGTGATTTCAATTACGTTCAAGATACTGTCAACGGGTTTATTGCCGCTTTGGATTGCGAGCAGGCAGATGGCGAAGTGATTAATTTAGGCAGTAATTTCGAAATTTCCATCGGCGATACCGTGAAATTGATTGCTGACATCATGCACGCTGACGTCGAGGTAGTACAAGACGCCCAGCGTTTGCGCCCCGACAACTCCGAAGTTGAGCGCTTATGGGCGGACAACCAAAAAGCCAAAGCGATATTGCAATGGTCTCCAGCATATGGCGGAATCGATGGCCTAGAGCGTGGCCTCACAGAGACTATTGCGTGGTTTACCCAGCCCAAAAATCTAAGTGCCTACAAGTCCACGATCTATAACGTGTAAAAACATGCATCAAGCCTCGCTACTTGCCAACGAGATCACCGAGGCCATACGCGCGGTGACCGGAAGTAGCGACTGCGCCTTGCATGAACCCAGCTTCCAAGGCAAGGAATGGACTTATGTTCGCGAGTGCCTAGACTCCACTTTTGTATCCTCAGTCGGCGCCTTTGTCGACCGATTTGAATCAGATTTGGCGAACTACACCGGCGCTAAGCATGCTATTGCAGTGTCCAACGGAACCGCTGCGCTACATGTGTCTTTGTTACTAGCGGGCGTCCAAACTGGCGACGAAGTGTTGGTACCAGCGCTGACCTTTGTGGCGACAGCCAACGCCGTACGCTACTGCCAGGCAAGCCCGCATTTTGTTGACAGCGAAGCGCGTACGCTGGGCGTGGATGCCGTGCGCCTAGATGCCTACCTGGGAGAAATCAGCACACAGCGGGAAGGCCAGTGTGTCAACCTGACCACGGGCCAAGTCATCCGCGCGCTGATTGTGATGCATGTTTTTGGTCATCCCTGCGAGCTCGACGCATTGATGAAAGTTGCCGATAAACACCACATAGCACTGGTTGAAGATGCGGCTGAGGCGCTGGGCAGTTGGTACGGCCAACGCCATGTGGGCACCTTCGGGCTGCTGGGGGCGCTGAGCTTTAACGGCAACAAAATCATCACGACCGGCGGCGGCGGCGCCATATTGACCAATGACACCGCATTGGCCAAACGTGCCAAGCATCTGACTACCACCGCCAAGTTGCCGCACCGCTGGGCCTATGAACACGACGAAGTGGGCTTTAATTACCGTATGCCCAACCTCAATGCCGCGCTGGGCTGCGCACAGCTTGAAATGATGCAAATCTTCCTTTCCCAAAAGCGCGCGCTGCATGTGCGCTACGCGGCGCAGTTTCAAAATATCCAGGGCGTTCGCCTGGTGTCAGAGCCCTTGGGTTGCACGAGCAATTATTGGTTGCAGGCCCTGCAATTGGAGCAGGCCCAGGCCGATAACCGAGACCATCTTTTAGACGCATTAAACGCCGCAGGTATTGCAGCACGCCCGGTTTGGAAGCTGATGCACCAGCTAAAACAATTTGAAGTCTGCCCGCGCATGGACCTGCGCCAGGCGCAAGCCCTGGAGCAGCAACTGATCAATATTCCTAGTAGCGCCAGTCTTGGCGCGCTTGAATCTGTGGACGATCTGCCATGAGCGCTAAACATTTGCTATTGGTGGGTGCCGGTGGACATGCGCGTGCCTGCATTGACGTGATTGAGGCACAGGGTCAGTTTGTGCTGCGCGGCCTGATCGGCTTAGCCCAAGAAATTGGCACACAACAACTGGGCTACGCGGTAGTTGGAGCAGATACAGATTTACAGGAACTACGCAGCGCCAACCCCTACGCATTGATAGGCATAGGTCAAATAGCGGATTGCGCGCCGCGCATTAGCGCCTATGAGCGTTTGTGCGCACTAGGATTTGAACTTCCCACCATGGTATCGCCCCATGCCTACGTATCCCGCCACGCCCATATCGGGCCGGGTACGGTAGTGATGCATGGCGCGGTGGTTAACGCTGGTGCCCGTGTCGGCGCTAATTGCATTATCAATACCCATGCAATCATCGAACACGATGTCAGCATAGGAGACCACTGCCACATTTCTACCAGCACGGTCATTAACGGCGCGGTGCAAATCGGCAATAGGTGTTTTGTCGGCAGTGCCAGTGCGCTCAAGGAAGGCACCAGCGTAGGCGACGGGGCTTTCATTGCGATGGGTCTGACTGTGCGCCACGACATTATTGCTGGCAGTCGCTACATGGGATAAACACAAGTATGAACACCAAAACACTCATCATTGCCGAGGCAGGCGTTAACCATAACGGCGATATCGGCATGGCAAAACAGCTGATCGAGGCAGCCGCCGCAGCGGGGGCTGATTTAGTGAAGTTTCAAACTTTCCAAGCCGACCGCTTGGTGACCCGCTCTGCACTCAAGGCCGATTACCAGGTCAAGACAACGGGCGCTGACGAATCGCAGCACGCTATGTTGCGCAAACTCGAGCTGAGCGAAGCCATGCACCACACGCTGCTTGCACACTGCAAAGTATGCGATATTGGGTTTTTCTCTACGGCGTTTGATATCGAAAGTATTGATTTTTTGGCGACCTTGCAGCCAGCTTTTTACAAAATTCCTTCGGGCGAGATTACCAATTTGCCCTATTTACGCCATATTGCGAAACAAGGTACGCCAATTATTCTTTCAACCGGTATGTCCACCATGGGCGATATCGAAGCCGCACTGAACGCCTTGGAAAAAGCAGGCGCACAAAGGGAACTAATCACCGTGTTGCACTGTACGACTGAGTACCCAACGCCGATGGTGGAGGTCAATTTACGCGCGATGCAATCGATTGGTACGGCGTTTAACGTAACGGTGGGGTATTCAGACCATACCGTGGGTATAGAGGTGGCCATCGCGGCTGTGGCACTTGGCGCACGGGTGATCGAGAAACACTTCACGCTGGACCGGAATTTGCCCGGCCCTGACCATAAGGCTAGTTTGGAACCCGCAGAACTGAGCGCAATGGTGCGGGCCATTCGAAATATTGAAGTGGCGCTGGGTGATGGGGTGAAGCGCTTGACGCCGAGTGAAGAACGTAATCAACCAATCGGACGTAAATCGATTGTGGCGGCAAAAGAAATAAAACCTGGGGACGTGTTTTCAACGCTGACCCTGACTTGCAAACGACCTGGCACCGGCATTTCTCCGATGGAATGGGATAATTTTATAGGATCGAAGGCGCGTCAACAATTTAAGCCCGACCAGAATATTGATAAATGATGTTCACCAAAAAACTTAAGGAAAAGAAATGCAGCAGTTAAATACAGAATCAAAGATTAATGGAGAGTTTTATGCAAGATCAACGGATGAGCACCTCAGAACAGAGCGCTTACTAGAAATAACCAAGGAACTACTTCCAAACCTCGGCCCGCAATGGAATGGACACAACTTAGTCACGCTGAAGCGACATGCAATCAGCAGAGTTTTATATTACAATAATTTGTATCAAAAAATAATTGATATCCCTGGTGTGATATGTGAATTTGGAGTGCAATGGGGAGCCACTATGGCGCAACTCATTAACCTGCGCGGAATGTATGAACCATTTAATATTAGCCGGAAAATTAATGGTTTCGATACCTTTGAAGGCTTTCCAGTAATTGATATAAATGACGCCATTGAAGCAAAAGTTGGTGATTATGCTACCTCAAAAAATTATGAAGTAATACTCGAAGAGATTCTGACGCTACACGAATCCTTTTGCCCAAATGCTCACTTGAAGAAATTTGAACTAATCAAGGGAGATGCATCAGTTACGATCGATGGTTGGTTGTCCGAAAATCCTCATGCAATTATTTCAATGGCTATATTTGACATGGATATTTACAAGCCAACGAAAGATGTACTAGAAAAAATTATTCCGAGACTAACAAAAGGCTCTCTACTAGTTTTTGATGAGTTGAGTAATGAGTTTTGGCCTGGGGAAACTATCGCAGTTAATGAGGTCCTTGGCTTAAATAACTTATCGCTGCGACGTTTCCCGCATCAAACAACATGTGCTTGGGCGGTTTACGGGGATTGAACTTGCTGAATAATTTTATTAATACTGATATTTCTAACGAGAAAATGATCCAGATGGAAGTTTGGTGAAGATCAAATCTCGAATGAACTCCACTTGAACATCTGTTAGTTGTGAGTGACACGGCAGAATCAGTGATTTTTCATATGCAGGATCTAAGTTATTCAAGTTAAAGTCGAAGTGATTGATGGGTGCACGAATTTCAAACGTCTGCAATATATTTTGTATTTCTTGCAAGAATTTTAGGGGGCCTTTAATCGGAATTGCATATGGGCAATAAGTAGTAACCCAACACTTTGGTAATATTTCTGCTGGCCCAAATTTTTCGGCAAAATAAGAATATATATTTTTTCTTCTAACTAGTTCTCGCTCAATATTTTTCTCATGTATGGCGACAGAAGTGTCCAAAGCTTTTGGATAGCTTGAATAAACCGAAAATGTCATTTTTCTAATACGCGAGAAAGGGTCACTCTTATTGAAGTTCTTCGAATGCACCAAAAACTCGTCCGCGACTTTGAATAAATTCAATAAAATAGAGGATTCAAAATTTTTAGAAAATGAATTTAACCACAAGCTAAAATCAAGATCATTCGTATCTATGCCGCCAAGTAGCATGCAGAAGTGAAATTTATTGAAACTGAAGATTGAATAATGATATTCTCTTTGAGTTTCATTAAGTACAGGACCCTCAATCCGATGCGCACAATCCTCAATGATTATTGATTGCTCAGATCTCATTGAAGATATATATTTTTTTATATCTTGAGAGAAACCATATTGATGGTACATCATATAGATGTCATGCGCGATTTCTGGGCTTGTTGACGGAATCGCTGATCCTGCGATTTCTTGGTACACGGGCGAACCAACCCATTTAGGAATAAATACACTTCCATTTTTATCTTTAATTCGCCCTCTAAACTTAAAGTATTCAATCAGCAAAGATATAGCAGATTTCCCAGAGTTTAAATATGTTAATCTGGACTGAAACGTAGAGTGCCTTCTTAATCCGGTCGCTAGCTTGCTGAGTTGCGGTGCTGGCTCAAGTGTTATCATTTCAATTTCTTTGCGTGAATCAACCAATGGGCATTCCGGGAAGTCATGTTGCCGTAAGTCCATTCGTCATAGTTGACTTCCATGAAGTCGAATTGCTTGTATGCGCTGGTTATTTCCGAAATATCTAGATAAGTAATGTGCGTCTCGTAAACAACTTTAGGTATTCCAGGTTTGAAGTAAACCTCACAATTAGAAACTAGTTCTCCTAATTGATACGTTGTGTCATTTCTATGCTTTGTAATTGAAAAAAACTGTCCGCCAACAGATAGAATCTTATGTAGCTTACCTATTGTTGTTATTAATTCACTGTGCCTTAAGTGTTGTAATGAAGAGATATCGATAATAATATCGAATTGTTCTAGTGTGCAATCTAAGATATTTTCCACAATACCCAAGGCTTTATATCCATTACTATTCAACGTCATCAATGTTTTTTTTATAGCTTCTTGAGATATATCAATCACTGTTAAGTCAAACCCAAGACTCGCGAGATAGACTGAATTTCTGCCGGAACCCGGTCCAATCTCCAACACTCTCAATTTTTGCGTGTGAAGTTGGTTGCTTCTGATGAATCTGACGAGGTGCTCCGATGGCCATATAGAGTCGGTCCGTGCCGCATAATCGTCCCAGGTCCTTTTTAGTGTCTCTGAATCCACGGTTTTCCTCCTAAAATAAGCAGCACATTTAGCAATTTATTGCTCATATTTTGCACCAATTCTTTGTTGCGTTAGAACTGAAATGCTAGCCTCGATCCATCAACCGGTTTACCTCCCCTGGCAGCCATACTTCGGCAAAATAGCGAGCAGCGACGCCTTCATTTTCTTAGATGATGTCCAGTATCCGGGCGGCAAAGGCTTTTTCAACCGAAATTGCATAAAGGGCGCGAACGGCAGCATTTTGTTAACCGCTCCCGTCACCGGAAGAAGCGAACGTCTTAGCGTGAAAGACCAGGCCTTGAGCACTGGCTCGGGTTGGCAAATGAAGCATTGGAAGTCTATCGCTTCTAGCTACGCAAAGGCTAAATTTTTCTCCGAATACTCTCCACCTATCCAGAGCTTTTTTCTCGATCAAGAGTGGCTTCAATTTTCCGACATGACGGTCGCATTCATTAAATTAATGTGTGGCTTGATGCATATAAAAACGCGTATTTATCTTGCATCCGAGTTGGTGGCAGCGCCACGGTCCGGCCTTGACCACATCCTAGAATTACTGGATGGCTGCGGAGCAGGCGCTTATTTAAGCGGTACTGGCGAGGGAAGCATGCGCTACATGGATGCTGATTCTTATAAAGCAAAAGGTGTTGCACTGCATTGGCATGAATACGCCCAGCGGCCCTACCCTCAACTATGGGGCGCCTATGTGCCTGACCTGTGCATACTGGATCTTTTGTTCAATCTAGGACCCCAGGCACTAGAGGAATTGTTGAGTTGCTCGAACATAAAGCCGCACGATGTTTAATGCACAAGACACAACTACTAAGAAGCGGGTAAAAGTGCTCGCACTTACAGCCATCCGTTCAGAGTACGATCTTTTATATCCCCTGATGCGTGGTCTGCAGGCAGAACCTGACTTTGAAGTCGGTTTTTTAGTTGCAGGCGCACATCTCACGCCATTGCATGATCATTCGGTTCGCCTCATTGAAGCGGATGGTTTTCCGATAGTTGCAAAAATTGAAAATTTTCAATTCATTGAAAGCGGCAATACGGTAAAGAGCCGCGTGAAATCTGCAGCCCGATTGCTCGATGGCTTATCCGATGCGCTTACCTCCGCCAATCCTGATTTTTTGGTCTATCTTGGCGATCGAGAAGAGCCCTTGATGGCCGCCGTTGCGTGTAATTATTTGGGCATTCCTTCGATTCACATTGCCGGCGGTGATAACGCCCATCCTGTTGGTGGTGATGTCGATGAAGAAGCCCGCCATGCCACCACCAAGCTAAGCCATGTTCACTTGACTATGACCGAAGCCCACACCACGCGCATTCTTCAGATGGGCGAAGAGCCATGGCGAATCAGGACAGTTGGCAACCCGGGGTTAGACCGCTTGCGCACCGAGCCCGAGGTCACCAGCGAGGACATGGTGGCCGCTTTAGGGCCCCGAGCCAGTGAAAAGTACATTGTGCTGGTTTACCATGCCGTGAGTTCGGCCGTTGGCCAAGCTCCGGATGAACTGCGTGCAGCTATTGAGGAATGTATCGCCACGGGCCACCATGTATTCATTGGCGCCCCAAACAACGACCCGGGTTACGCAGATTTAATGCGGGTCACAGAGTCCTTTAGGGAACATGAGCGGGTGCTCATTTACAAAAATCTCCCGCGCTCCATTTTCGCGGCCATGTTAAAACGCGCCCAAGCGATCGTCGGCAATTCTTCGCTTGGGCTGCTGGAGGCTGGATTCATTGGGGTGCCGGCGATCAATGTGGGTGAGCGCCAGCGTGATCGCTTGGCTGGAATCAACGTACAGTTTGTTGACGGAAATTCAGTTGATATCCGTTCGGCGCTTCAGACGGCTCTTTTTGATACCGCTTATCGAGAGAACGTACGTCGCGCTGAATGTATTTATGGCGATGGCTTTATGGTCGAGCGATCCATCCAATTTATCAAGAGCCTGCCAGACAGAAACTCGCTATTGGCAAAACGCATAAGCTATTAAAGGATTTACGATGACCACGCGCACAATCATCGCAGCACCGCATCCAGATGATGAGGTATTGGGTGCAGGTGGTACCTTATTGCGGCGAAAAGCCCAAGGCGGACAAACTGCCTGGTTGCTGATGACTTGCATGGATATTGAACATGGCTGGACACAAGATCAAATTGACAACAAGGCGTCGCAAATTGCCGCCATTGCAAAGCACTTTGAATTTGATGCGGTGTATGAATTGAAATTGCCGACCACGCACTTAGACGCAATCCCAATGCATCACATCGTAGAAAAAGTCGCGACTGCTATAAAAGCCTTTGCGCCAACCGAGGTGCTGATTCCTCATAGCTCGGATATTCACACAGACCATCACGTGACCTTTAATGCCGTCGGGGCCTGCACAAAATGGTTTCGTTACCCTTTTATTGAGCGTGTGATGGCATACGAAACATTGTCGGAAACAGAATTCGGCTTGGATCCGTCCAATACATTTCGTCCTAACGTTTACATCGATATCGGCGACCAGCTAGATGCCAAACTGGCTGCATTGCAAATCTACAGTGCAGAGCTTGGCCCCTTCCCTTTCCCCCGCAGCGCAGAAGCGGTGAAGGCCTTGGCCATGGTGCGGGGCAGCGCTGCGGGCTTTCATGCCGCGGAAGCCTTCGAGCTGCTGCGCGAAAGGTACTAGACCATGAGTACGACAGAGCAACTTTGGCGTCGCGCATTACTGCGCGAGCATGCCACCATTGGCGATGTGATTCGTAACCTGGACCAAGTGGCGATCAAAATTGTCCTGGTCACGGACCAAATCGGTACCCTGCAAGGGACGATTTCGGATGGTGATGTACGCCGCGGTCTGCTCAAAGGCTTGGACTTGAGCAGTCCGATCACCGACATCATTCACCGCGACGCTTTGGTTGCGCCCGAGGGCATGGGGCGCGATTTGGTCATGCAGTTAATGATCGCCAATAAGATTCAGCAGGTACCGGTGGTGGATGAAAACCATACCCTGGTGGGCCTGCATTTATGGGAACAAATTTCCACTCCTAGTGCAAGGCCCAATGCCATGGTCATCATGGCCGGTGGCAAAGGCGTGCGCCTGCGGCCTTACACACAGGATTGCCCCAAACCCATGCTCAAAGTGGCCGGAAAACCTATGCTCGAACATATTATTGAGCGCGCCAAAAGCGACGGGTTTTTGCACTTTATTTTGGCGATCCACTATTTAGGTGAAATGGTAGAAGCCCATTTTGGAAACGGTGAGCGCTTGGGTGTTCGCATCGAATATGTGCGTGAAACTACGCCACTAGGCACCGCCGGTGCGCTGAGCTTATTGGCGCCCGCGCCTCATTTACCCTTTGTGGTTACCAACGGCGATGTCATTACCGATATCCATTACGGGCAATTGCTCGATTTTCACATTCGTCACGACGCCGCCGCGACCATGGCGGTGCGTATACATGAATGGCAGCATCCTTTTGGCGTGGTACACACCAAAGGATTGCATATTGTTGGGTTTGAGGAAAAGCCGGTTGCGCGAAGCCATATCAACGCCGGTGTCTATGCGCTTTCGCCAGAGAGCCTCAATGTGCTGACGCCTGCAGGCCATTGCGACATGCCCATGTTATTTTCCAAACTTCAGTCACAGAATTTGCTGACCGTGGCTTATCCCATGCACGAACCTTGGCTCGATGTGGGTCGCCCCGATGATCTAGTCGCCGCCCGCGCCAAGGGTGGGGAATGAAAATCCTGGCACTGATCACAGCACGCGGAGGCTCTAAGCGACTGCCTGGCAAGAATATCTTGCCCCTGGGCGGAAAGCCCCTGTTGCAATGGACGATTGAAGCGGCGCTGGGTTTGCCCGCACTTTGCAACGTTCTTCTCAGCACCGATGACCCGGCGATTGCCGAAGTAGGCCGTGCTGGCGGCGCCTACGTGCCTTGGCTGCGGCCAGCCAATCTGGCAAGCGATACGGCCAGTGGAACGGATGTTGCGTTGCACGCGCTCGATTGGTACGAAAGCCAGCACGGTCCCGTCGATGGCCTGTTGCTACTACAACCGACCTCGCCCTTTCGCACCCGCGCAACGATCGCCCGTGGCCTTGCTCTTTTCAATCCGGCGCTGGGGCGTCCGGTGATTGGTGTTTCGCCGACGCCAGCGCACCCTATGTGGACATTTAGGTTGGAAGGCGATAGCCTGGTGCCTTTTGTGCCCGGCGACGGTCTGCAAACACGCTCTCAAGATTTGCCCCCCGCCTATGTGGTCAATGGTACTTTTTATTTGACGAGCCCACAGCGTCTTCGCAGTGAAAAAACCTTTTTTAGCAAAGATGCATTGGCTTTGGTCATTTCATCGGACAAAGAAGCGTTGGATATTGATACCCCGCAAGATTTTGCGCTGGCGCAGTATTACTTGGAGCTGAATTCGTAATGAGCCAATTGAGCACAGTCGGGCAGCCCTTAGGTATCGCACAATCAAACAACTTTGCGGAAAATTTTAGTCAGGTTTACTAAAGTAAACCCCAAATAACTAGCCGCCTCTTCAGTCCTACATGCCAAACCGGGTGCGAAGATCCTGGCGCACACGATCTACGACGGCATCCCATTGCCAGCTTGCGTCTTGGCGGTAAATTTTCACGCTGGGGTACCAGGGACTGTCGTCCCGATGCAGCATCCAACGCCAATCGGGCACATGACCAAGAAGTACCCAGGTTGGTTTACCCATTGCGCCACTGAGATGCGGCACGCTGGTACAGGTGCTGATGATTAAATCCAGGTTTTCGACAAGCGCGGCGGTGTCGCTGAAATCATGTAATTGATCGCCGTAAAACGCTACGTCTTGTCGTTCAGAAAAACTAAGCAAGTCACTTTCTTTGATTTCTTTTTGTAGGCAAATATATTGAAAATCGGACGGGGGCAGTGCCTGCTGAAATTGCGCAAACGTCATGCTGCGCTGCGCATCGCCCTTGAACTTGGATGTGCTACTCCAAACCACACCGATACGGGGCTTGGTTTTGGCCCCGAGCAGCACAGCCCATTCACTCACCTTTTCTGGGTCAGCCCGTAAGTACGCTGGACTTTTGGGTATGGAGTCCATGTCGGTCTGCAATGCCAGCGGCAAACTTAGTAGTGGGCAGTGATAATCAAATAAGGGCAGCGCTTCATCTTTATTGATAAAAGCGTCGACGCCATCGAGCGTTTCAAATAATGCGCGCAACGAATGGTGGACTGCAAGCAACACACGGGCGCCGCGATTTTTCAATTGGCTAAGGTATCGACAAAACTGCAGCGCGTCTCCCAAGCCTTGTTCTCCGTGGATCAAAATAGTTTTGTTTTCCAGTGAGGAGCGGCCCATCCATATTTTTTGTTCAAAGTTGGGGATTATGAGATTTGTTCCCTTGGCTTTCCAGCGCCATTCGTACAGTTCCCAGCCTCTTTGAAAATCGCCTTTTAATAAAAAGGTCAAACCCATATTCAAATGCGCATCGGCGTGCCCTGCATCTTGCGCTATAGCCTGGGAAAAACTAATCACCGCTTCGTCCAAACGGCCCAAATCGCGCAACACGAGTCCCCGGTTATTTTGCGCGTCCGCATAGCGAGGGGCCAATCCAATTGCCTTGTCATAGCAACTTAGCGCTAGCTCCAATTGCACGCATGCATGGTAGGCATCGCCCAAATTGAAATGGGTTTGCGCATTGTGCGGCTCGAGCACCAAAGCCTGGCAATAACTCTCAATAGCGGGGAATAGATGTCCGGCTTCCTGAAACGCGACGCCTCGATTGTAAAAAGCAACTGCGTTTTGGGGTTGAAGCGCAATTGCCTGGTTGTAACTGGCAATCGCCTCCTTGACTTTTTGCAGCTGTCTAAGTGCATTACCGCGATTGCAGTGGGCTTGTGCAAAGTCTGGGTTAATGCGGATCGCTGCATCGTCATGCGCTAAGGCCTCGGAAAACTGCCCGAGTTCATACAAAGCCACGCCACAATTGGCATGCGCCTGCGCATGCTGCGGATCAACCTCCAACGCCAGAAGGAACCATTGATGTGCCCGCACATGATCTCCGGACTGCGCCGCAACAATCCCACTCAAGTGCAAGGCATCAAAATGCATCGGGACGGCGGCCAACACGGTTTCAAAAATTAGTTGCGCTTGGACAAGATCGCCACCTTCCAATAGGGCGATTCCACGGCCCACCAGGTCACTTAGGCTTGCCGATTGGGGGGAGTTGTCGTTCATCTTTTCGGCGCTGAGCTAAGTTGAATCATCATACCCACTTATGTTGCGCGACTAAATTTAGGCATATTTCCTGCTTTGTGCCAGCTATGCCCCCGAACATTCCCACCCTAGCCACGCCCGCAAACCAGGCCATTAACTGCTGGCAATGCCGGCATTTCGCCACCAGTTGGGACCCTGCCCTTCCTTATTTGTGCAAGCTGATGGGCTTTAAGTCCAAGATGCTGCCTTCTGTACAGATTGTGCAAATCGATGGACGCCCCTGCCAGGGATTTGACGCCAAACCCGTCAAAGTGGCGCCCAAGTCCGGGGTGTCGGTAAGCCGTCAATAAACGTATGCAAACCCGTGGCACGGGATTTGCACATAGGGTGACTCCATTGACACCTTTTTGACCATATCAATTTATGTCCGCATCCCATTTGCCCATTTCAGCCCTCTGGCTGGATCCGTTTCGCCCGCTGAGCGCGGCGAACGCGCAGGCTTTGGCCGGTGCCGGTCTGGTCGTTACCACCGTCAGCACGCTAGACGCTTTACAAGAAGCCTTGGCAGACGAACAAGCCGCTTATTCCATGCTGGTTCTGGGTTTGGGCGGTGATACCAGCTTGTTAGACGACAGTGCGGCACTGCTAAAAGCCAGCCGTATGCGTCTTCCACTGGTCTGCCGCACCGAGCGCCGCCACCTCGAAGTCGCGATTGCATCCATACACCAGGGCGCATGCCATGCTTTGGCAGCTGATGACTGGAATACGAGCGCATGGACCCAAACCATCACCCGCGCGCGCGCCGTCAGCCAGACTGCCGCCAACCCGGTCAACTCGCCGACCAGCGTCCACGTGAACGCAGAGGCATCGCACCTGCATACATCCCCCGCCCCAGAATCGGTGCGCAGCGTGGTTTATGTCGACCCCATCAGCCGCAATTTGCTCGCCCTAGCCCACCGCGTAGCCATGGCCAACGTGGCGGTGCTCATTGAAGGCCCAACCGGTTCGGGCAAGGAAGTGCTCTCGCGCGTTTTGCACGAGGCATCGGCCAGCGCCAACGGCCCCTTTGTGGGCTTTAACTGCGCCGCCATGCCCGAGCACATGATTGAAGACATGCTCTTTGGCCATGAAAAAGGCGCGTTTACCGGCGCCGTCAAAGACCACCGCGGCTTGTTTGAACAAGCCCAGGGCGGCACCATATTCTTAGACGAAATTGGCGAACTGCCACTGACCCTGCAAGCCAAGCTGCTGCGCGTATTGCAAGAGCGCACGCTGGTTCGCCTGGGCGGTGAACGCACTATTGGCCTGGACGTGCGCGTAGTCGCTGCCACCAACAAAAACCTGCGCGATTCCATTGCCCGACGCGAATTCCGCGAGGACCTGTATTTCCGCCTCAGCACCTTCAAGCTGCGCGTACCGGCATTGGCCGAGCGCCCTGGCGATATTTTGCCCATCGTGGCCCGTATGCTGGGCCGCCATGGCCGCAACGGCCAAAGCTGGAGCGTCAGCCCCGCTGCCCAAACCGCTTTGCTGGCCTATCCCTGGCCCGGCAATGTGCGCGAACTTGAAAACGTGGTGCAACGCGCCATGGTGCTCTGCTCGGACCAGCAAATTGACACCCAGCACCTGATGTTTGACGATATGTCTGTTGAGTCCCTGCTAGCCAGCGGCTACCAAGCGCCAGCAGTATCCGAACCGGCAGCGCCGCCTGCGGTTGACCTGCAACTGGCCCAGGGCGTACCGGCCAACATTGCCGAACTACTGGCGATGGTGCACGAGGACGACAACGCCGACATGCCCTTGCAAGCAGCCGTGAAACACAACGAACACACCTTGATCCGCGCCGCGCTGGAGTCCTCGCGCAGCCGCCTTGAAGCTGCCGAAAAACTGGGCATCAGCCCGCGCACGCTGCGCTACAAGCTGGCCCGCCTGCGCGATAACTCGCTCAGCGAATTAGCCAACGCCTAAACAACGCCATCCGACCCGGAGCCCATGCCATGATTGAAAAAGCCACTTCCGCAGCCAGCATTGCATCCATGCTCCGCACCCTGGAAGCGCATTCATCGCAGGCCAAAGGCCTTAGCGATGACAGCGCCAGCGGCGTACAAAAAACCGACTTTGCCGATGTCATCCGCAAAGCCGTCAGCCAGACCAATGCCGCCCAAGTGGATTCGCAAAACACTACCTCTGCTTTCGAAAGCGGCGAGGCCGTGCCATTGACCGAAGTGGTAATGAAGATGCAAAAGGCCTCGCTGTCCTTTGAAGCCACCTTGCAGGTGCGCAACAAAGTGCTCAAAGCCTACGAAGACGTGATGAACATGCCGGTTTAAGCAAAGCCCGACACACCTTGACTCAAACCCTGCGCTGAAAGAGAACCCCTATGGCAACCGCAACCGCACCTACAGGAACCATGCTTCCCGGCGCCACTGACGCAGGCGCACTGGCGACCCGACCCGGCGCTGGCGGACGCAATGCCATGGCCACGGTGGGCGGCAACAATGCCATCAGCCTGGGTGACAACGGCATGCCGCTGGCCGACTACTCCGGCCCCTTTGGCCCGATCAAACAAGTCTTAGACCAACCTGCGGTAAAAAAATCATTGCCTTTGATGGTGATCGCAGTGGCCTTATTGGCCTTTGCTTTGGTTTACACCCTGGTCAATCAACCAAACTACCGCCCGGTCATGTCCGGCATTACCGAAGGCGACCAGCAAGCGGTTTTTGAAGCCCTTAAGGCCGCCGATTTCAAACCCGTGATCGACAGCAGCAACGGCCAGGTGACGGTGCCAGTAACGCGCTACCACGAAGCCCGTATTTATCTGGCCTCCAAAGGCTTGCCCAAGACAGCATCGACCGGCTTGGATACGCTCAAAGACCAATCGGCCATGACCACCAGCCAGTTCATGGAGCAAGTGCGTTACAACGCCGCCATCGAGCAGGAACTGGCGCGCAGCATCCAGCAAATCGACTCGATACAAACTGCCCGCGTGCATTTGGCGACCACCAAACCCTCTGTATTTGTGCGCGACCGAACGCCGCCCAAAGCGTCGGTTGTCGTCACGCCCCACCAAGGGCGCAGTGTCAGCCCTACGCAAGTACAAGCCATTGTGCATTTAGTCGCTTCCAGCGTGCCGATGCTGCTGCCAGAAAACGTGTCGATTGTGGACAACGTGGGCAAGCTCATGACCGACGCCTCCTCCGATGCGGCCATGGGCCTGAATGCCACCCAGTCCAAATACAAGCAATCGCTCGAAGACCTGTACCGCCAGCGCGTGCTGGAAATTTTGGTACCTATCGTGGGCGACGCCAATGTGCGATCGCAGGTCAACCTGAACATCGACTTCAGCCAGACCGAAACCACTTCCGAAGACTTTGACCCCACGGGCAAGGGCGCCAAGACGCGCTCCGAAATTACCAGCGAAGACCGCAACAGCGCCAAAGAAGCCTCGGGCATTCCCGGTACGCTAGCGAACACCGCGCCGCCTGCGCCCACCACCACTTTGAACACTGCTGCCACCCCAGCTACTGCCACGGACGAGCGCAGCACCACCGCCGCACGCGCCACCCGTAACTACGAGTTCGACCGCCAAGTGCGCCATACCCGTGCCGCATCGGGCGGCATCCAGCGCGTCAGCGTGGCCGTGGTGATCAACGAGCGCCCCCCCATCGCGCAACCCAAAAATGACAAAGGCGAAGACCAGCCCGCAAAACCCAACCCCTACACGCCCGAAGAGTTGGAGCGGATACAGCAACTGGTGCGTGGTGTAGTCGGTTTTGACGAAGCACGCAAAGACGTAGTCAGTGTGATCCCGGCCAAGTTCGAGCCCGATGCGCCGATTGACCTGTCGATTCCTTGGCACAAAGACGAAGCTGTCTTGACCAACCTCAAGTCGGCACTGCTGGGCCTGATGTTTGTAGCCTTCATGATGGCGGTGGTACGTCCGGTGGTGGTCCATATGATGGAGCGCGACAAGCAAGCCGCCGTGGATGCCGCCGAGAGAGTCCAACTAGCCCAGGAACAGGCCTTGGCGATAGAGCGCGCACAAGCAGAAGAAGCGGCGGCGGCGGGCGCCGAACCTGGCGAGCCATCGGCGGCCGATACGCTCGAAGAGATGAAAGCCAAGATGAAGGCCAAGAAGTCGGGCATCTCCGCCGAGATGATGGATACTGCCAACACCTACGACGACAAAGTGGCCCTCATCCGCATGATCGTGGGCGACGACTCGGCCCGCGTGGCCAGCGTACTCAAGAACATGATCAAGCCCAATTAAGGGGCTGCGCAAAATTAAATTTGCAGGATATTAACGACTATGGCAGACGACAACAAAGCAACTGGCGCTGCGGGCTACACCGATGCGCTGCGCCGCGAGATGTCGGAACTCACCGGCACGCAGCGCGCTGCCGTGCTCATGCTGCTATTGGGCGAAGAGCAGGCTGCCAACATCATCCGCTTTCTCAGCCCCAAAGAAGTTCAAGGCCTAGGCGCTGCTATGGTGCAAGTGGCTGAACTATCGCAAGAAGCTGTCAACGCCGTGCTCGACGAATTTTTAGCAGAAATCAAGCGCCAGACCAATCTGGGTCTGGGCACGTCGGACTACGTAGACAAAGTCTTCCGCCGCGCTTTAGGCGACGACAAGGCCGCCTCGGTACTGGGCCGTATCAAC
>Ga0214919_10004228_pt1 | contig 21108 bp, 19 predicted proteins | sample LL1503_MetaG_FD_177994 | JGI IMG/M metagenome (GOLD analysis project Ga0214919, IMG submission 177994) | Freshwater microbial communities from Lake Lanier, Atlanta, Georgia, United States - LL-1503 | ecosystem: Environmental > Aquatic > Freshwater > Lake | place: USA: Georgia | collected... | reverse complement strand
AGAAGAAGAAGAAGAAGAAGAAGAAGAAGAAGAAGAAGCAAGAGCAGCAGGGGAAGAAGAAGAAGAGGAAGAAGAAGACGCAAGCGCAGCAGAAGAAGAAGAAGAAGAAGAAGACGAAGACGCAAGCGCAGCAGGGGAAGAAGACGAAGACGCAAGCGCAGCAGGGGAAGACGCAAGCGCAGCAGGAGAAGAAGAAGAAGAAGAACCAACAGGAGAAGAAGACGCAAGCGCAGCAGAAGAAGAAGAAGAACCAACAGAAGAACCAACAGAAGAACCAACAGAAGAACCAACAGAAGAACCAACAGAAGAACCAACAAAAGAAGAACAAAAAGAACAAGAACAAGGAGTAAGCGCTAGCGAAGAACAATTAGAAGGAGAAAAAGAAGAACAAAAAGAACAAGAACAAGAAGGCGGTAATAAATACCGACAACTTGATGAAAAAGAAAAACAAATCGTATCGATATTAAGAAAAACGCATAAACAGTATAATGAAAAAAAGAAAGGAAACAAGAATAAAAATACAAAAAAGCACGTACATTTTAAATTGAGTCAACCCAAAAAGCGAAACGGAACACGAAAAAAAAATCGAAAACAAAGTCCAAGCGCGAAACAACTTAAAATAAGAAACCGAACGTTGACGCCGATGCCGATGACAATGCCGATGACCTCATCGCTTTAAGCCGTGACTACTACATTTTTATTCTCTACATTTTTATTTTTTAGACAACAACAAATGTAACATCGAGAGATTACAGAGATTCCTAAAACAACTCCAATAATCATGAAAATGACATGATATATTTGCATTTTATTTTTTATAAATAGTATATTTATAAATATTTATAAAAAACAAAATAAAAATAAAAATTGAATAATTAAAATAAGAATTAATAAACCGTAAAAAATAAATAAAAAGACAGACATGATGAACAACCAAGAAGAAAAAGAAAAAAAATATGGCGAATGCGAAATAAATGAATTAGATGTAGGCGACGGGGACGGCGACAGCGACGGCGACAGCAAAGGATCCTGGCAACAACAACAACCAATCCCAACCCCGCATTATCGCCGCCTGACATTCATTTCGATGAATGCGTGTGACTTTTGCACGCATGTTACGAATCCCGGACCGTACATGCACTACCTTTCGTTTGAAACCAAGAACGGCTGGATTTCGTGCGGCGATGAAAGTTGCAAGACAAGGGGCAAGCAAGCCGTAGAAGCGTTTATGAAAAACGAAGCGTACGGAAGAGCCAACCATTTGAAAGACCGCGAATCGATTAATGTGAAACGAACGTCCGGCCAAATGGATTCCGATTGGTTGCTCGAACGATCGTATCCGGAAGTGCAGGTTGATAATAAAGGGGAGGAAAAAGTGTGCGTTACAAAACCGAGCGCATTAATTGAAAAGTGGGTATCCATCGACAAATTGCTGAGTTGGAATTCGTCAAACTAAAAATGAAGCGACAGCGAATGTAATTTAATGGAAAAAAATGTAATAATGAAAACCAATTATAATATTTTATTTTTTTTATACATATATTATACAATCGATTATACCTTAATTATATTTAGAAATGCAATCGATGGCGGACAAAGAAGTGTATGGTAAATATTCAGAAGGAGCCATAGATGATTATGTAGCGTGGGTTAAAAGCATACCAAGAGGTGCCCTAGAACAGTTAAAAGAAGCGAGAACAACAAACAATGTTGACCTTATACAAAAGTTTGAACAAAGTTTAAAAATATGGGGTGACCGTATGGCTAATTTTTGCAGAATGAATAGAAATGGATGTTTTATGCACAAAAAATCAGGCATAGCATATATAATCCCTGATCATTTTGAAAGATTTATAACAACCATGTTTCACGATGTTCCTGAATTTTATATGCCTATTCATCGAGATTTCATTCCCGTTAAAAGTAAAATGGACATGGAACGATTTGATAGAATGGAAGGAATGGAACAACAACAACCAGGACCAGAAGCAAGACCGGCACCATCTTACGACGACGATTCTTTTTTGGAAGCAGAAGGGGGAGAAAGAAGAAAGTTGAAGCGAAAACGCAAATCCAAATCCAAGTCCAAGTCCAAGTCCAAATCCAAGTCCAAGTCCAAGTCCAAGTCCAAGTCCAAATCCAAATCCAAGTCCAAATCAAAGAAGTCGAAACGAAAACATTAAAAAAATAAGAACAAAATAATAATAAACATGATTGAAAAACTATTAAAAATAATGTTTATTATTAAAATATATTCAGAAAAAAATGAACACGACGACGACGAAACCGTTTCACGAGCGTTCAAAAGACGAGAGAAAGGAACAAGTGCGGCCCATATTTGAGAAGCTTGCAGAGCTGAAACTGCTGGTAAAAGACCACGACGAGATTAAAGAGCTGTTTCAAATGATCGGCACATATATAAAAACCGGCGATAAACAAACCATCAATATTGCATTTCCGGCGATCAACAAGCGCATCAAAGGCGCGCTAGAGCCGAACACGAGCAAAGATTCGTGCATTCGACTGGTAGAAATGCAATAATAGAAATGCAATAATAGAAATGCAACATATAAACCAGATTTAAAAAGCGTTTAAAAAAATGGCGGCGATCACTCGATACGGATCAGCGTCACTTGCCGGACGCCTATCCTCCAGATACCCGCACCCCGCTTTTAAAACCGATGTAGGAATGCGAATTGCAGCGGCGGCGCCCAAAGCGAATGCTGGACCATCGTGATAATCGTGATAATCGTGTATATTTTTTTTCGACAAGTGGTCAATGTATTTATAAATGCTCTTCAAGCCGCCCTGTTTTTTGTCTCGAGTTTCCGTGGTGCTGAATGTTGTGTTTAGTGCCGATACTGCTACTGCTACTTCCGGTTTGAAGCTGACACAAACTCCAAATTCTTCGCCGAGCTTGTGCAAAATGTAGCGCGCGACCCATAGCTCGTCGCCTGCGTCAAGTCCGCGGCACGGTCCGATTCGGAACTCCCACCGGTTCGGTGCCACATCGGCATTGATACCGCCAATTTTTAGCCCCGCCTGCAAGCAATACTCGTAATGTTTTTCTGCCAGCTTTTTAACGGTGCGAGTGTCGACGCCGCAATCCTGCTTTATTCTGAACCAGGGGTCAAGACGCAAGTCGGGGTCAAGACGCAAGTCGGGGTCAAGACGCAAGTCGGGGTCAAGACGCAAGTCGGGATCAATGTCAAGACCCTTGTTGAACGCCGTTAGCGCGCGGCACCTAAAATTTGTGTCGGTGGGAGTGCCGTCGGCACAATAAGTGTCGCACAAAATGAGAAAGGCGCGACCCGGTTCAAAAAACGGGTTTGTGTAATGGGCGACCGGAACCAAGACAATGTCCTCGCTAAAAGCGCCGCCGCCGCCCTCGTCGTAGTTCCAATCTTCTGCGCAGACCGCGTCATCCATCGAGTCAAAAATGGGATAAGCGGTGCGGTATTTTGAACGCAAGTTTCCGCCGCGAGCGTCGATCCAAACGTATTCCAAAATGTAAGAATTGTGTATCAAAACGCGTTTATGTTTTTTATAAAAACCCACCGTTAAAACAATGCGAATCATGGCGACAACCAAATAAAATGCTAAATGCTAAATGCTAAATGCTAAATAATATAAACAATATTTTTTATATCAAAATCACAGATAGATAGACACAGATACACAGATACACAGATAGACACACAAATTGAAACCATTTAAACAGATGACCGGATTACAAAATATAGAGCGCTATAAAATCAAGATGAAAAATATGTCAACATTTATTTTATTATGTTTATCGGCATCTGCGTATGTTGCTGTTGCTACAGGACAAACCGCCGAAACCTTGGTGCAATCCACGAACAATAATATTTATTTTTACGGCGCGGTAAGCGAGTCCAGCACGCTTCAGCTAAAAACCAAACTGCAAGAGCTAGACACGCATCTACAAACCATGGCGATTCATTATAAAATCGATGTTCCTCCCATACACCTGCACATACAAAGCTACGGCGGGAATTTGCTGCACACGTTTTACATTGTGGATTTAATTAAAACGTTAAAGACGCCGGTATACACGTACATTGACGGGTTTGCGGCCAGCGCCGCCACGCTGATGAGTGTTTCAGGTAAGCGACGATTTATGACGGAGAGTTCGGTCATGCTGGTTCATCAGCTGAGCAGCGGGGCGTCCGGTAAATTCGAAGAAATCAAAAACGAATACAGCAACCTGGTTGAGTTCATGGAAATTATAAAAAAAACATATTTGAATCGCGGCAACATTTCGAGCGAGAACCTGGACGATTTGTTGAAGCAAGACCTGTGGCTAAACTCGGCGAAATCGCTGGAATATGGATTCATTGATGAAATAGTGAGATGAATCATGATTCATTCATTCTTCGCTTTATCGCATCGGAAGAGCGCGCGCATTTCCTCCGACAAATCGGCAACTTTAATTTTCATGTAAGATTTATTTGCATTATCCGGATGCAAACAAACCAAAAACATGTCGCGTATTACCATCCCGTATTTCTGTTCTAAAATTGTTTTATAGGTATTCAGCTGGAGAGAGTAGTGCCAATAATTCGAATCCGGCAAGTGTTCGATTTCCGGGGTTTTTGCAAACGCGCCGCCAAACGACGTTTTCTTTATTTCCTTGCTTCGTTTCCAATCGTAAATGGAGTAAGTGCCATCGTCCAGATTTTTGAACACCATGTCGATGGAGCCGGACAAACGCATTTCCTCGTGAAAGATGGTCCACTCGGTGCGAAACGGTTCCAATAAACCCGAATGATCGGAATGGAACCGGCGAAAGTATCCGAATTCGACGGAGCCGTCGTCCACGTCGTCCAGCAAGGACCCGTTATAAGCGCACTCGATACTATAATGCATTGCGGTGCCAGCGGAAGCGGCTTGGTCTCTATTCTTGTCCCACCCCGCTTTAATTTGGTCTCGGGTCATGCCGTAATACTTGCTTTGCGGCCAATTTTTCCCCGACATCATGCGCTGAATAATGGCGTCGGCGTCAAAGTGATCAAAATGGGTGTGGTTCCAAGTTGTGACGGAAGTATATTTTACAGATGGATCATTATCAATCGTGTAAACGTGGGGGCCCGCGTCAAACGCGATTCGCCGATCTCTCGGGTGCGGATGTTTCTGTTTCAAATACGAAATTTTCGATTCGTCTTCTTCTACTTGATGCAACATTTGCTTGATTCTATTTTGTTATTTTGTTTGTGTGTGTGTAATACAAAAAAACAATGAATGGTAAAATCAATTTTTATTTAAAAAATAAAAAAATAAATATTAAAAATAAATAGGAACCGCGAGTTACATCAGCCACGAGTCCATGCTACTATATTTATTGCTATATTTATTGCTATATTTATTTTATTTATGTTGCCCATTGCCTTTAAAATTCTACTCCCCAAGGATTTGGTTCCTCTTCCTCTACCTCTTCTTCTACCACCACCACCTCGTTAAGAGCTGAATTTTGATTTTGATTTTGATTTTCAGAGATGACCATGTTGATATTTTGTTGTTGACTATTTTGATTTTCATTTGAACTTGCGTTTACTTGTTCTTGTCCCCGTTCTTGTTCTTCCTCTTGCGCCCTTTGCAAGAGGTGGTGCACTTCTTGCATTTGCTGTCGTCGTCGGGATAAAGCGGTCGCGCGTCGTAATGCAAGCTCGGCTCGTTGAGAGCCCATGGCTGCGAGAGCCACGGATCGCCGAATGAGAGCCGATCCGACGTTATCTGTTCTTAGCGAGTCAAAATTCATGTCGGTTGTTACGATTGCTTGATACGCTACGGCGGCATCGAGGGCCGGGTTGCTTATAGCGGCGTCATAATCTGGATCGCCGTTGACACTGTCAACAGCCATCATGTTGTCGACAATGTCGATGGGAACCGGATCCTGTATTTCGCGACCTCCGTCAGCATTATCTCGAACCGAAAAGGCGACGCCTTGAATAAACACGGACGCAAATTGAACAAGAAGGCGTTTAATGTAAGGATACTGAATGGATCGCAAGTCCTGGCTTTCTGAAGACATGAGCAGCATGCGATGGACCACGTTTGCAAAGGTGATATTTCCGAGATCATGAATGAAGTGATCGGCGGCATCGTGAATAATGGAACTGTAAACGCGAAGGGATGCGGGCATCATGTAAGACGGTTCATGAGCAATCGATTCTACGACTTCTGTTCTGCAATTGGGACAGCGGTTTCCGTGCTGAAACGATGTGAGAATGCATTTTGAATGAAATGCGTGACCGCATTCTAATACGAAACGCCCCTTTTCAAACTGAATGTCTTCCAAGCAAATGGAGCAGCACCCCAGTCCGATTGAAGCCGAAACGCCAGCAACAGCGCCAGCACCAGTAGCAGCACCAGTAGCAGCAACATCAACAGCAGTGCTACGATTATTTATTATAGTAAAAGTGTTGTCAACAATGTTGTTAATAATGCTATTAGCAAGATTGTGAGACGAGCGCGTAAGAACGGGCATTGTATGGAGCAGTTGTAATTGTAATGAATGCAGAGAATATGGAATAAAAAATCAATTTTTTAAATAAAAAAATAATATTATATTATTTATATAAACATTTATATAAAAACACAAAAACACAAAAACACAAAAACACAAAAACACAAAAACACAAAAACACAAAAACCTTAAAAAAATGAATTTTTTAAAAACATTTCATCGAGGTAGTTGCATAACAACCAATGTAAAGACACACACAAAGGCAACAGCAGCAACAAAGGCAACAACAACGTCGACATTAGAACTTTATTTTGAAGAACTGCTCAAATTGAATCCGTCAATTGGTTCATATTTGGGGAGAAGAGAATTTGACGGTTACCAAGAGAATGTGTTATCTTCAGAGTATAAAAAAGGAATGAATAAGTTACTATCCAATTATAAAAATGCACCGAATACAACACTTGATGATAAAATTTTAAGATATGTTATAAAACAAGAAACCAATTCATCAAAAGTAAAAAATCTTAGTTTATTACCGCCGCTTTATTCATTTTCATTTTTAAATGTGATTACGTATTTTACTTCGAGTAACAAAGAATTTTATCCTTTGGAAACGAGCCAAGATTTTAATAACTTGGTGAGACGACACAGACAATATATGGAATTTATGTGTTCGTGTATAAAACACATGAAAAAAGGGATAAAGTGTGGAGTTGTTCTATCAAAATTTATATGCAAGCGATTGATCACGCGACTGGATAAATTTTACAATGACAAGAGTTATGTCATTGAAAAAGTGCCTGAAGAATACGGGTACATTTTTAAAGAGTACGGGCGAAAGTTAAAAAAGGTAATTCATTTTATAAAAACAAAATACTTGAAAAAGTGCATCAAAGGCCACGGCTTAAAATATTTACCGAATGGAAGAAACATGTATAAATTTTTTGTAAATCAGAAAACAACGACGGATAAAACTCCGAACGAAATACACCAAATTGGACTTGATGAAGTTTCTCGAATTAAAAGCGAACTTGAGTCATTAAAAGTGAAGATGGGATTTGGGAATTTAACGCTTTTAGAATTTTACGACAAGATGAGAAACAATCAAGATAATTATTATACCACAAGCGAACGTATAATTGAAGCGTACAAAAACATAAGAGACCAGATAGAAGAAACCGTAATACCGATAAATTTTAAAAATGCGGTAGCGCCATTTGAGATTAGACCGATGCCTAAAGAACAAGAAGACGGAAGTCCTGGCGCTCTCTACTATCCTGGAAACAGTAGTGGGAGACCAGGAATATTTTTTGTAAACACGGCGAATTCAAGTGAAATACCAAACGGAAATGCGAGATTCAACATGGTGGCATTAACGCTACATGAAGGTAACCCCGGCCATCATTATCAGTTTCAGTACGCGTTAGACCGAGGCATTCCAGAGTATAGAACGTATGTGAGTGACGGAACCGCGTATTCGGAAGGATGGGGGCTATATGCAGAGTCGCTGGGGGGCGCGTTGTACGATTTGAATACTGAAGACGGAAGATTTAATTATTACGGAAGATTGAACTATGAAATGTTTCGGGCACTGCGACTAGTTGTTGATACCGGAATTCACTACTACGGATGGTCTCATAAAAAAGCGTTGAACTACATGTTGAAGAACAGCTCGTTGGAAAAGAGCGAGCTGGATACAGAAGTGGAGCGATACATTTGTTGGCCGGGACAAGCGCTTGCATACAAGATTGGCCAAATGTTTATATCGGGCTTGAAGACCGAGTATATGAAGAAGCCGGGCGCGGACATAAAAGTTTTTCACGAAAAGGTGCTGGAAAACGGAGTACTGCCACTAGAGTTGCTAGGCGAGCAGTTTAGTGCGGTTTAAAATATAAAATAAATCTTTTTATAAAATATTTTATATTACTAAAAAATATTTTATATATGACTATATTAAAAAGGAAAAAAAATAAAACATGTCTCCCGGACTTTATTTACTTGGCGGCTCACAAGGCCGCGGATGCCGAGGCGGCAGCAACTGCCTTGTTTCATTAGAATACACGCACAACGTGATGTGGAAGAGCAATGATTTTTACTACAAGCCGCACAGCGCGCCGGGGACCACGTGGTCAAAAAGCGGTGTAGCAAGTCGGGCAATAAGGCGACGAACGTAATAAGGTGCCGATAAGGTGCCGATAAGGCGACGAACGTAATTACTAAACGAACGTAGAATTAAAATTCGTACAAGTGCGTCGAAATGAGGGAAAACGACCAGTCGGCGCCATTCAGGTTGACAATGTTGCCCTTGTCATCGCGCAGCGTGACGCGCATTCTGGAAATATTTACCGGGCCAAAGTAGACGCGCTCGTTCTGAAGCAAGGAGCTACCGAATTCAATGTACTTGTCGCCGAATGACAAGCCGCCCACTTTTAGCGGAATGACAGCCAAGACGTCGGTCGTGGTTGGACCCGGTGTGCGAATGTTGGTAGTGTTTCGGCGATTTTCCATGATTTGATTCGCAGAGTAGAGCTGTGCCTGGGTAAGCCGGGTCGGCGCATTCGGAATGTAGACCGGATACGGCGAATCGAACCCTTCGTCTGTATTAAAACAGCTGTAATTAATGTCGGCATTCACATAAGACGGCGGACTCAGCGTGGTGTCGGTGTCGTCAATGTTCACGAGCCCCTGGTTCAAGTGGTTCTGGTTAAAGTCGTCGACGACGAGCAAAAAATAGGTGGGACCGACGTTACAATACGGGACGCTGGCTATAATGGAATCAAGAGGACCAAGGTCGTACGCTATCGCGAGCTCAATCCCCGGAATGTTTGTGCTTCTGTATCCCAAGTTCCATCCCAAATTATTATCCAATTTGGAAGGATAGCGGCAGCCCGTGTTAGAGCAGCTCATTGTCGGATTTTTCCCGTTGTAAAACACGATTCTAACATAATTCGAGCTGATATTTGTAATGGTAAAAGATCTATTTACAATAGTGAATGTAAACAACGAGGGCAGAACCAAATTAAGCGCGGTTAGAAGCGCGCTCGAACTCGTGTAGCTTCCGTTGGGTAAATTGAACTGCACCATTCCGCTCGGATTCAAATTGTCGTCCGTAAACGGACTTGGAGAAACAGCATACATGAAGCACGTGTTTCCCAAGTAGTCGGCGTAATTGTACCATGTAAACGGAAGCTGCACGGACGACAGCTTGATGCTGAGCGTTTTAGTGAGCGTGTCGGACAAGTCCAGGGTGTAATCCGTGCACGCAGAGACCGGCGAATCGTAAGGCACGATGTTCTGGCGATACGTGCTGTCGAGCATAACGTTGCGAGAAGTGATGTTTTTCAAAATGGGATTGAGGGAGCCCTGGCTAACCGGGACGCTGACAACGTTGGTGGTGCCCAACCGCTCCTGTTTCATCTGCTCGTGGCCGCCGTCTTCAAATATCTGAACCTTGTTGTCGCGGGAAGTGAACTGTTTGGATTCCTTGGCTCCACCTTGCGTCAAATACTGATTTTTTAGCCAAACGTCTGCTTCGTCTTTGCGATCCTCGTCGCCCTCTTCATCGTCGACGTCGTCCGCGTCTGCGTATTCGGAGTCCAAGCGTTCGCCGACTTGGGCAAAAAAGAACGCAATTGACGGATACTGGCGCATCATGACTTGCACCTTGTCTTGAACGTCTTCTAGTGTTGGCGACCCTCCCAGACCCAGTATTTCTAAAAGCTCGTCGTTTGTATAACTGTCGATATTTGTGTCAATGTTTTTATAAGAAGACGACATATTTTCAATATAATCTATATATTTTTTTTATACTATTTTTATTTACTATATTCGTAATATTCGTAATATTCGTAATATATGATTTTAATATTAATATGATTTATAACAATAATAATAACAATACAATAAAATAATAATAACAACAACTTAGATATTATTTTATATATAAATATATATAAAGCGAGCGACCACATGATGCAAGCAGAGCAAAAAAATATAAAATCGACGACGACGACGACGACGACGAAGCAAAGAGACGGGTTGGGGTTCATGGTGGAAAATTTGTTGAGCGATTTGACAAATAACAACAATGACGACGACAAATTTGATAAAATAAAGCAGAGTATTCTTAAATTGTATAAAAAAATAAAGGAGCGAAAATGCTATAACAACAATAATAATAAGAACAACAATAATAAGAACGACGCTGTATTTTCATATATAAATTATTCCAAGGTGAAGGAACAATATCGAGAGCTGCTAAAAACATTGTTCTCAGACACAAAAGAAACAGAAACAGAAACAGAAACAGAAGAAACAGAAGGAAGTCAGCAGCGCGCCAAATGGCACATTGTCATGTTGTATCGTCTTTTGGCATATACGCGCGACATCAGCTGCGGATGCGGCGAACGAGCGCTTGCTTACATGCAACTGTTTGAACTAGCGCGCATAGACGCCGAGCTGGCGATGAACGCGCTAAAAATCTTTGTTACATCGGCGCCATCGAGCCCTGTTGGGTCGTGGAAAGACGTGAAGGGGCTTGTGGCATACATGCGTTGCACGATGAACATGCGAGACGAGCGCGACATGGCTGCGTACCTGGAGCTGACCGGGTATGCGGTGAGTTTGGTAAATCAGCGACTGGCGAAAGACGTGCTGGCCTTTTACAAAGACGGCGACAACGACAACGACGACGACGACAACGACGACCACCGCGTTTCATTTGTTTCAAAGTGGATTCCGAGAGAAAACAAATCAAAAAAATACGGAAATTTTTACGAGCGCCTTGCGTGTGATTATTATAAGAACTGGCTTCCAAAAGATCGAAATGCGAATCCCTTTTCATATGAAAAAGCTGTTGTAAAATGTAAAATCCATTACAGGAAGCTTGTTTCTTTTCTGAATCAATATATAGATACGCCGCAAGTTAAAATGTGCCGGAACCAGTGGTCCGACATTTCATTTTCAACATTGACGCGTCCAACGCGATTTTTGCAAGACCGCGCGCTTCTAAATTTGAAATCGGACGACCATCGAGTGAAGCGACACAGTGAAAACGCGGACCGGGAAGCGTGTGCGGAAAAATACAAGGTGTGGAAATGCGACATGATGAATCGGACGGTCGGCATAAGCACGGACTTACAGACGCACGTTGCAATCGCCGGACTTCACGGCGTGTGCAGCTCTGCTGCGGTAAACGTAAATGCGCAGTGGGCGGCGTTTATGGCTTCTGCTTTGAACACAAAATTGAGAACACGCGTTATTCCAGTTTTGGCAGGAAGCTCGAATAAGGCGATAGGGCTCGCGCTCGCAACCGCCGAAAATGCGGCAACGGGAAGGACGCTGATTATAAAGGACTGCGACGAAGAGTTCAAGTTGCACGAATTGGACGCGTCATTTTTAAAGAATGTGAACGAATTAAAAAAAATGCAGAAGATGCAGAAGATGCAGAAGATGCAGCAACAGCAGCAGTATCAAGAGGAAAGCTTGGATCGCCCGCTGTTAAAATGTCTAATTTCGGCGCTAAAACTGCTGATAGAGTCGAATGTTGAAGCAAAGGACACGCAAACGAGGCCATTTACGGTAACCATTTTTGCCGATGACGACGACGAGTTTAGTTCGAGTTCAACGGCGGAAAAAAAGGATTTTGAGGAAGCGTCCTCTTTATACCGCGAGTTCGGATACGCGGTTCCAAGCGTCGTGCTATGGGCAATGACATCGTGTCAAGACGACGCTTACACGAGTATAAGCTGCGAGGGAGCGTTTACCATTCGAGTTAGATGCCAACCGAGCGATATTTGCGCGTATTTGGGAATTGATGCTGCGCGCAGCGACAAGAACAGCGACAGCGACAGCGACAGCGACAGCGACAGCGACAGTGACCGTTATATAAAGGGACCCAGACCCGAACTGCGCCAACCCGAGTGGCAAATCGAATGGAACCGGCTTGTAGAACAACTTTACAGCGCGCGATATTATGAGCTTGAAAAGCATTTTTGGAACAACAAGAACATCAAATAAAAAAAGCGCCATGACATGTAGGTTTCAAAAGGTTTCAAAAGGTTTCAAAAGGTTTCAAAAATTTTATATTTATATTTTGAATGAAAATATAAATATAAATAAAAATACAGATAAAAATACAGATAAAAATATAAATAAAAATACAGATAAAAATATAAATAAAAATATAAATAAAAATATAAAAACAACAGCAACCACAATAAAAACAACCAAATATGAAACTAATTCATAAAGTCGAAGAGTGTGCGATATATGAATCCAACAAGCATTCTTACCCGTCATTGTCATCAATGTCGGTTAATAAGCGGATGAAGACGTATTTACTAAAAATATCAATACCCTCGTCCAGCGCGCCCGAATCAGCATTTGCGCTTTTATCACATCTTGCGAAATCGATAAACCCCGAATCCGCATATGCCGCCACCGGATCGACGTCAATAAAATTTAAAGCGTTGCAAGTGATTCCGCTAAAACCCTTTATTGAAGAGCTACATTCGAATTCAGAGTTGCGGGGAATGGCGTACACGCTTACCTTGAAACTGCTTGCCGATATTGGAACCCAGCTTGAACAAATGCGAACCAACCACGGCCTTTTTATTCCGTTTCTCAGTTTGGAAGACATTATTGTTGTTGTAAATCAAAACGAAGAAGACAAAGAAGGAGAAGGAGAAGGAGAAGAAGAAGAAGAAGGAGACGACGAACACAAAGGGCGCGCTTGGGATAAAAAAACCTTCCATTTCATCTTCATAAACAGTGAAAAACTGATACGACAACAACAACAACAACAACAACAACAACAACAACAACAACAACAACAACAACAACAACAACAACAACAACAACAACAACAAGGCGACACCAATTATAATAATAACAACAACAACAACAACAACAACAACAACGTCATCATCGTTGATGTGCCGCTCAAAGTGAACAAACACACCTCATTTTTGCCGGCGGAGCTACCGGAGTCCGCGTTAAAGCGGCTGCCGATGCGAGTCACAACAACGTCGTGGTGCTACAGTTTGTCCGCGCTGTGCATTTACGCGCTCATCCAACACAAGTTTAAAAACGGCGAAGACGACATTGAGCGCATAGGGCGCCCCTTTTTGCACACGTCGCTGTATTTTTGTTTGAAGCGGTGCTTGAAACCCGATCCTGAAGAGCGGGTGCTACTCTATGTGTAAGTGTGTAAATTAAAGTTGAATTAAAAGATGTCAAACCATTTTTTATTTTTTTTTGTTGTTTTCCTTTTTTTATTTCCCTTACTACTTATCTTTTTTTTATCCAAATCGTCATCCTGATCAACGTCATCATCGGAATCGGAATCGTATTTATAATTATTATAGCGATTTGTATTTGTTTTCATTGTATCCATTTTACCTCTACTTCTACTTCTACTTCTACTTCTACTTTTACTTTTAACCGTTTTGGGCGTTTTCAAACGAGTTTTCGTTGGAGTCCGAATAGTAACCGTTCTAACAGTCGGAGCAGTCGCAGCAGTCGCAGCAGTCACAGCAGTCGCAGTTCTCTCCCTTTCGCCCGTGACCTTGGCGACAATGTCGTCTTCATTTTCCAAAATGACGTCGACAACGTTTCTGTAATACGAACGAAACGAGCCCCTTTCATTTCGCAGGTCGTCAAACGTCATCCATTTGATAACCGATTTTTCAAACAAGCCATTTGTCGCGTGACGAACCAGTTTATTGACGTGACTTTTCAAGAATTTATAGTTGTTATTGAAATAATAAGGCAAATTTTCATCGTATTCAATTTCAAAGAGGAATGTGGTATACCGTTCATGATTCAAACTTGTTACTAAATTTTCTTTGATTAAGCGTTTAATCTCTCCTTCGCATCCGAAGAACCCGTTTAATTCCTCGCACCCTTCGCGTAGTGCCGTGTCGAGCGCGCTTTCCCCCGGTTTTTCTCCGCCGCCAAAATCGCTGAACCCCGGCGAATCCTTGTTTAAATACTCGTTTTCTTTTCCGAAAAGCAGGTAGACCTTTTTATCTTTTTTATTGAATGCAATTGGTAATGCGCCGCCTCCCATTATTCTATTTACTATTTTATAATATTTTAATTTATTTTAATTTATTTTAATTTTATAATGTCAATATTAATATATATATAAAGGATAAAGGGTATAAAAAATATTCATTTAAGAGAAGAATCTTTGTCTAATATGGATCAAACAAGTCAAGAGATGCAACCTATGTCTATGCCGAATCCGCAATCCATGTATGTTGCGCCGGCTAAGGAATTAACGATGAAATTAGCTTTATATTACGATTTTATGTTATATAAACGAACGTTAAAACCATTTAATAAATTTTTAGTTGAACAAAAAGGATTGAAGAATGAAATGTATACTCGTATGCAGGAAGCGCTACCAGTATTAGGTTCAAAGCCCATGGTGACAAAAAATGAAGATGCATTGCACGATGCCCTTCAAGAGTCCCCCCCCACTACTGATACAGTTGACCCCTACATTTTTCAATTAACAAGCATGTTTCAAAAAAATGTTAAACCTGGTTCTCCTGATTATGCGTTATTTCTTCCTACAACATCAGAACAAGTTGACGCGAATATAAATACACTTGTTTCCAATATTGGACCCGAACCTTCTTCTTACGACTGTTCTCAAGACGCTATAATGACTGCAATACAAGCTGGCACATTTGATGAATACTTGAGCGAAGAAAATAAGCAACAAATGATGAAAATATGCAGAGCAGCAGAAGGAGCAGTAGAAGGAGCAGCAATAGCAGCAGTAGAAGGAGAAAAAAAAGGATTTTTAAGTTTTTTTGGTTTAGGCGGAAGAAAACGCTCAACAAAGAAGAAACGCTCAACAAAGAAGAAACGCTCAAAGAAACGACCAACAAAGAAGAAACGCTCAACAAAGAAAAAATCGAAAATGAATAAAAAGTATAAAGGAGGAGGGAGGGGTGGTGCGCCGGCGTCCTATATCGGTTCAATACAAGGCAAGTTTACAAATATAGACGGCCGACAGCTCTTTACAAATCCGGTTTACGGTATTTCATAATAAAAATAAAAATACAATTGAATACAATTGAATAAATATAAAAAAATATAAAAAATGTATGAGTTTTTTTATATTTTATATTTAATTTACATTTTTTTAAACAAACAATTCAAAACAATTCAAAACAATTCAAAACAATTCATTCAAACATCCATGCCGGGACTTCCGGCAAAGTCATTCTAGAATCTGACTCGTCATCGGCATCAGAATCCGTGTTGTAATCATTGACGGAAGAATCGGAAGAACCCGAACCACTGTTCGTATCATCATCATCATCATACATTTGGATAATCCACTCATTGTCCATATGTGCCTCGCTACCGCTTGAATGTAAAGCGACATCGTATAACAAATGAAAACCAAAATTGGTCACCATGGTTACGATATCGCCAACAATATCCTCGATATTTTGGCCATTGGTGTTCGGATCGGCGGAAATCTCCATTGCATTTTGAACAAATTGTTCGACCTCTTCCACAATTCGAAGACCGTTGAGCTCATGGCTCAATAACCCAATGCCGTCCGAATAAGAGAGGGGTTTCAAAACGTGTTTTACATTTTGTTCAACTGGAGCGCGACAAAGGGGGCAAAGATTTGAATGATGCAAATGTTTCAAAAGACAAGACAAGCAAAATGTGTGTCCGCATTCCGTGGTTGCAATGTTTTTTTTTTGAGGAGCGCATCCCGATCCCGATCCCGATCCCGATCCCGAATCAAGACATTCCAAACAAATTGCGCATGTGATCTCCTCTCCCTCTTCCTCACAAGTGCCAACGCCAATTTCCACTGTTTCCACTGTTTCCACTATTCCAGGAATACAAGAAGAAGGATTCGCATTTTCGTATCCGATGCAACCGATGACGCTATAACGCCTTGTTGTCGAGCCCACCTTGAAATATTTTCCACAAGAATTTGGCGACTTGGGTGACGAGAGCATTGTTGTAGTTAAACTACTCATTATAAAGATAAAGTAACAATTTTCAATTTACAATTCTCACACTTTCCCATTTTATTATTTTTTCAAAAATATAAAAAATATAAAAAATATAAAAAATATAAAAAATAATAAATATACAAAATATAAAAAATAAATGTAAAAATAAAAATTGATTTATTTTTACATTATCTTTATAATGAGTAGTTTATATAACCAACAACGACAACAACAATAACAACGACAACAACAATAACAACGACAACAACAATAACAACAACAACGACAACCATTTTAAATTTATGTATGCGTTTTTGTCAAGAATGTCGTCCCAAGAAAATAAATTAACAACGCCCGCCAAAGTCGATGAATCCGAATGCCAACAATCCGAATGCCAACAATCCGAATCCCCCCCTCTCGATTTCGACGGCGCATTTGATCCAAAAAAAAATGAAAAGAGATTATCATACTCGGTGCGGCGGACTTACGGAGACAATCCGCGAAACGATCGTGTTGAAATTACAAAGTTTGACAAAAAAGTAGTGAAACTGGGACGCTGGACGACATTTAAAAGTTTCCATTTCCCCGAAGGTGCGATTGTTACCGGATTTCGAGGGCGGAGAGATTACAAAGACGGCAAGTGCGAAGGAATCATGTGTTGCAAATGGTGTTCTGAAAAGAAGGTATTTACGCTGTTCATGTTTACCATTTCAAATGGTTACAACGGCACGTTTAGTGAAAAAGATTTTGAATCAATAGAACTTGTCGACCCAACAGAATTTACTTTTTACAACTCGAATGCTGTAAAAAATATAAAAAATGAATTAAGATGAATGAATAAGAATGAATATGAATAAGAAGATGAGAGTTATTATTGGAACTGCGGAAGTTTTCCAGAATTTTCAGGAAGTGCCAACTGAGAACCTAACGCAAAATCGTTTCTACTGATACCACTTCTGTTAACATCCCATCCACTTAAATTTTTATTGAACGCAGTAGCATACCTAAACACGCCATCCATATATGAAACCTTGGCAACATTCCATACACCTATATCTCTATTGAATGCTTGCGTACCGTGAAACATATACGATATATTTTCAATGTTTGACATATCCCATTTACTTATATCTTGATTGAATGCTCGTGCATTATAAAACATAAGTGAAGTATTTGTAATATTTGATAGATCCCAACTACTTATATCTTTGTCGAACGTATAAGCATCAGCAAACATTAACCTCATATAACTTCTAAATAGACGTGTCGTAACGATGTTATTAAATGGAACCGGGCTAATTTCACCCGGTGGTGTAAAATAAGTAGATACTGCAGAATTAGCAGATTTAGCATAATTTTTAATAGGGTAATTTTCGTCACTTTCAGAACCACCCACAACAGCAAACCATTCTGGAGTTCCCGTATTTCTTGGATCTTCTTGTATAAAAAACGGATTTGTTGATGGGGGAGAACCCGTATACCGAATCGTTTTGTTATTTGCCAAACGTGAGAGTCAAAGGGGCCATATAGGTTGAAGTGTGTTATTTGCAATATGTGCCGGAGACGCAAAATTGATTCTGTATTCGGAGGTAACATTGGCAACATTCCATCCATTTAAATTTCGATTGAACAGAGTAGCATCATGAAACATATAATTCATATTTGTAACATTTGACGTATTCCATCCACTTATATCGCTGTTGAATTTACTCGCGCCATGAAACATCTGCCCCATAAGTGTAACATTGGCAACATTCCATTTACTTATATCTTGTTCGAACGCGCCAGTGTACTCAAACATACCAAACATGTTTGTAACATTTGATGTATCCCAATCACTTACATTTTTATTGAATACATAAGCTTCTCGCAACAATTGAGTCATATCTGTCACAAGCGTTGTTACAATATTATTAAATGGAACCGGGCTACTTTGCCCCGATTTTGTAAAATAAGCGGATACCGCAGAACCAGTAGATTTAGCATAACTTGTAATTTGGGCCCTTGAAGAATTATTCACAACAGCAAACAATTCTGGAGTTCCAGTATTTCTTGGATCCTCTAGTAACCATAGTGGAGTTGATGAATTATATGCGTCTATAACCGCTTGTGCGGTACCCGTATACTGAATCGTTGCGCCATTTGCCAAACGTGAGAGTCAAAGGGGCGTTTGATATGTCGCGACATCGCATCTGCAAGCTGTTCCAAGACGATCTATTACAATAATAATGACTGAAATGGATTTACTCGCATCAAATCCGGCCGCCGGGCATGATAATGTTGAAGCATCAGAACTAGTTAGGTCACCAAGTGTAAGGGTAAAAGAACCCGATTCAATTGCATAAACACCATCCGATAAATTTTGTGGAGATTCGACTCGAACTTCTCCAGCCGCTAATTTATCGGTTGAAGAACTGGCGCTCGCGTCAGCTCCCACAACATAGGACTTAGTATTAGAAGCTGGACTGTAAGAAAGCAGCACCGTTCCACCGACTCCTGCTTGCGGATCTGTTGAATCAGTGTAGTTACTCTCTTGTGTAAGGATAGCAGTTACCGCGGCCAAACCTTCTGCCGCCAAACCATTAGAATTGACAGAAAACGCAAGCAGAATTTCATCATTGACTACCGTGTATTTATTATTAATAGTCACACTTGGGGTTCCGGCGACACGATATACCGTTAAAGGTCCTAAAGGTAAAACCACAGAATCAGAATCTAACTGTCCAGACACGGAGTCGGAACCAACTTGAGTAGTATATTTGACACCCGCTTCAAGCCGCATTTTAAGATCCAATAAAGCACCAAGTGTTTCAGATAGAGTGTATTGATTTACTGGCATATTGCCGGTTACATGCAATTGCATAAGATCACTAGAACCAGCGCCGACATAAAATGCGAGCGGTGTTGCGACGGATCCGGCTACTTTACACAACTGACTTGCTGTAAGATTCAACAACGAAGAATCAGAGACAGTGGCTGCTACATGAGTAGTCAATAAATCGGTAACGTTACTGCCTCTATTCACATTTATAGCCATCGATGATGTATCAACCGAAACAGGAGTAAAGGTTACATTTGTCACAGGTCCACTGAAAGTTTCCGCGGCAAGTCCATAATAATAGTTGTTGTTGTCGGTAAAATCTGCCGGCACCTCAGGAAGCGTTTGTTGTTTCTTCAGAGCGAGTGAGATTGAAGAAACAGATAAAGTATCGGCGGCAAAAACGTAGCTGAAATCGGAACCAGATGCAACAATACCGGCCGACAAATCACCATCCGGATTAGGAGTGGAAGAAGAAGCAACAAGGTTATAACTGCTACCCGACACACCACTCCATTTCAAAGTCGTGGCTGCTTGTACGACACCACCCTCTAAAGTCGCGGTAACAGAAGAATTTGGTTCCACCTTGTAGAGACCGTATGATTTTTGGGCAGAGACCTCGCGTTCAACCGCCACACCGGTATCCTCAAAATCGTCATAAAATGGAACAAAATCAATTGTACCTGCTGATAAATCTGCCCAGGTATTATAAAAATCTTTGTCGCTTAAAGTAATAGTAACAGGAGTAAGAGGATTCGTTTGTGCTGCCCTCAAGACGTCGTCTCCCACAGCAACGCTTGAAACATCCGTCGCACTAAAATACGCGCGCACTCCTTTAATATTTGAATCATTGTCACCATTAAACGACACTTTGAACGTGACACTACTTTCAGTATCATCATTCACTGTATTGTAAGTAAAATCGCTAATGTCAAAATTGGCTATAGTGGGTGCATTATAGCACACTACAGTTTTAACTGGACCCGCTAAACCAGTGAGATCGGAACCATTAGTATTATTATCGTCATCAACAATATGCTTAATCTGGAATTCTACAGGATCAGATGCTCCACGTTTTTCAGGAGAAGCTACTTCAAAAGTAAATTGATTATTAATATTACCATCGGGTTTTGACACGACCGTACTATCATTGGGTGAATCCAAGTTGCTGGTAAATAATACACTCGTTAATTTATCATTACTAGTAGAGAAATCATTATCAACAGCAACGTATAATTTATTATTAAGAATGCTATAATATGCGTTTTGTTCTACTGGTGTGTTTACTTTATTCATTATTTTAACCATGTTGCTAACCGTGGCAGACGGTGCAGTGGATGCTTCTGCTACTATACTAACTCTAAGAACAAAATAAGCATCTTGAGCACAGTCGCCCATAATATAAATTGGAGGTTGGCTTGTACCCAACACCGCGGTTGCCCACGGAATGTTATCATAAAGACCGTCACCATTCGTAATCGAAGTCAGATCTAATAAACTCAACCATTGAACCCGATCTTCCGACGCCGAAGATGCACTGGCACCCTGTTTCATCCGCAAGCTTGTAACTGGAGAAAAATTTTCTCCATTATCTGAACTGGATTCAACCTTAAATTTGGTCGAAGTAGTATCCAAATCTTTAAAAAGTCCGGTTGAAGCAGTCCCAAAAAACGCGGTTTTAGAAAACTTTGCTACAAATCCAGTTTCCGGGAGTGAATTGTATCCACTTTCCGGGGATGAATCCCATTTTTCTTGCGTTAATACAGTATCAATCACAACCGCCTTATCACTGTTTACACCACATG
>Ga0214919_10004227_pt1 | contig 21109 bp, 12 predicted proteins | sample LL1503_MetaG_FD_177994 | JGI IMG/M metagenome (GOLD analysis project Ga0214919, IMG submission 177994) | Freshwater microbial communities from Lake Lanier, Atlanta, Georgia, United States - LL-1503 | ecosystem: Environmental > Aquatic > Freshwater > Lake | place: USA: Georgia | collected... | reverse complement strand
CCAACTGCGACTCCCGCACGAACTCCCGAACCAACTGCGACTCCCGCACCAACTCCAGAACCAACTGCTACTCCCGCACCAACTCCGGCCGCAACTCCCGCACCAACTCCCGAACCCGAACCAACTCCAGAACCAGAACCCGTTCCTGCAACAGATCCAGTGGCAGAACCTTCCACTCAGCCCGCTACTTCACCAACAACACCAAGTGCTAATCCAACCAAAGATCCAACCGCGGATCCATCAAAGCGAAAGACACAATTAGGAATGCTGCGCGCCGCAAATCGTCAGGCGCCGCCAGTGGATATTGATCAGCTTGAGCCTGCAAAATCCGATGATCTTCCCAGCGGTAATTCCAACGCAAGCGCATCTCAAAATAATTCTAACACAAATGTAAGCAACGACTATGCATATATTCAGAAATCTCGTCAGTGGGTTCCAAAATCCTCCATTACAAACCAAGGTCAACAGGTAGAGGTCGCAACACCTGCCCCTACAAACACAGGCTCAGCAAAAGCAAATCAAGAAATGAAAGCCGTTGCAGTCACTGGAAATTCTGGATCAAGTTCCGCCGAAGCCGCTAAATCACGCAATCAAAAGCGATCGACTTCGGCTCAGAAAACCAAGGTTATTGAAATTGATTACAACCAATTGGTGCGCGGCAAATCTGATTTTAATATAATTATTCGACCAGGCGACATTATCTATTGTGATTCTGGGGAAGTAGGCGTGGTATATATCGACGGTGAAATCAGTAGGCCTGGCGTGTATAATTTACCGACAGCGGGCCGTTTGACACTGAGTCGTTTGGTCGCCGCCGCCGGTGGCGTTAGTGAACTCGCTATTCCAGAGCGATGCGATTTGATCCGCCGTCTGTCGAGCGACAAAGAAGCGTGTGTGAGAATTAGTTTGTTGGCTATTCGAAACCGTAGCGAACCCGACCTATTCCTGAAGAAGGACGACCATATCATTGTGGGAACAAACTTCTGGGCCTTGCCACTGGCGCGCTTTCGCCGCGACTTGTCTTTCCCAAATTCAGTTGGCTTTCAACTTGATCGAAACTTTGGAAACGACGTGTTTGGCGCACCACCAAGTGGCATTACAACCAATTGATTTTCCATTTTTTGGGACGTCAATAGACAAACAAAAGTGGTCCATCCAACGTGTAATCATCCAGATCTAAACCATGAGTGCCGCACCAACCATATCTGCAAACCAGCCTGCGACAAAGGTCGTAGAAATATCCCCCAAATCCGCCATGATGGCTGGCGGAGTTTTAGTGGTGTTATTGGTTTCTGTTTTTTGGGAGTGGTTTCGCCGCCAAGTTGCATGGGCATCACATGAGCCATCCGATTGGGGACACACGCTGATTATTCCTTTTATCAGTGGTTATTTTGTTTGGAACAAACGGCACATTATTTTGGCACAGCCATTACGTCCCGCATGGATAGGCGCCCTTATTATGATTTTTGGAATTGCGTGGTACATGGTTTGCAATGTGGGACCCGCGGGATTGGCTCACCACAACATTCGATCGACGGGTTTGGGCATCACGCTTATCGGCATAGGTCTTCTCTTATTGGGCTGGCGCGCCATGGAATACGTTTGGTTTCCACTTTTCTACATGATTATTTTCGCTCAGACCGTCAGCGAGCGCTTCATGAATTTAGTGACCTATCGCATGCAGGATATTTCCGCCAAGGGGGCCTATGTGCTTTTAAACTTAATTGGAATTCAAACGGATCACTCCGGAAACGTTCTCACTATTTTTAAGGATGGTGAACCGGTGCAATTAAACGTGGCTGAAGCGTGCAGCGGTATGCGCATGCTGGTTGCTTTTTTGGCCCTCGGTGTTGCAATGGCGTATGTGTCGTTGCCAAAATTATGGCAACAAATATCGCTGGTGGCCCTTGGAATTCCAATTTCTATTTTTGTAAATGTGTTGCGCGTGGCGTCGCTGGGCATTTTAGGAATGTTTGACCAAAACTTCATGTCTGGAGAATTTCACCACATGATTGGTCTTGTTTGGTTGTTGCCCGCTTTCTTCTCGTATTTGGGCGCGCTTTGGATTCTCTCTCAATTTTTAGTCGAGGTTGACGAAACTAGTCAGGAGCCCAATGCGAGTTGACAGCTCAGAAAAGAAGGCGTTTCTTGTGGCCTGCGGCTGTCTTGTGATAGGGGGACTTGGATTTCGCTTAACCATGTCGCAACTCAACGTTTATTTGCAAAAAGAACCCGTGCTTCTGCGAAACGCGCTTGATGAATTACCTGTCACATTGGGAGATTGGAAACAAGTCGGCAAGGATCAGCAACTTTCCGACGCGGTTGTGGAGGAGCTTGGGACAAAAAATTACCTAGATCGCGCCTATGTTTATCAAAGTGATTCCAGCAAGGGAATTTTTCAGGTGCACTTAGCGTATTACACCGGCATGATTGATACCGTGCCACACATTCCAGAACGGTGTTGGGGCGCGGCTGGATTGGTCATGATTGGACAACCCGTGTTGCGTCCCATGGTGTTGGATTCCTCAACATGGGATCTGCAACATGGTCCCATTCAAGCGGCAAGTGGCAAGCGATATTCGCAAGCCGCAGTCAAGGAACCAGTGACACGAAAAGATGTGATGGTGAACCTTCCTCTTGGCGACATTGTGATGACCGCAAGCACCTTTCAAGATCCGAAACACCCCGACATGACATTTATTGGCGCGTATTTATTTATCGCCAATGGATCGGTCACGCCCTCCGCGCTTGCTGTTCGAAACCTGTCTTTCAAGTTGTCTGATCGCTACGCGTATTACTGCAAAGTACAATTCTCATTTAGGGTTTACGAGAAACCTGAAATTGCGATTACGATGTTCGATCAACTCGCACGCAATCTGTTGCAGTCGCTACTTCCACAACTTATGCGCAGTCTTCCAGATTGGCCTGCGCTTGAAAATTCATCCACACCAATTCAAGTCACAAGTTCATAAAAAGAGTTCATCAAATGGCCAAACGAAAATTTAATTTCAAGTTTCTCATACTATTTACAACCGTTGCAGTGGTCACCTTGCTTTTAGCAGGCGTGTTTTACTGGTATCAAATTGTGCTTGCACCCGAACGAAATTTTAAAACGGGTAACGACTTCATGGCGGCGGGCAATTTTGAAAAGGCCGCAAATTATTTTGGGCGATCGGTTTCAAAAAAACCAACCAATCTGACCTATCTCAATGCATATCAGGGGGCCTTGCTGAAAATTATCCCCAAATCCGCGTCTGAAGCCTCTGAAAATTACAACAAACTTGTCAATCTTCGAATGTCACTCACGCGGGCCTCGAGCAAGGATGCACAAGTTTGGATCCAAGCCATGGAAACCATCAGGGAACGCGCCGAACTGTACAACAACGACGCGACTTGGCGGGATTTTTCAAATAGCGCGGTCCAAATGGAAAATGCACTGGATCCCAACGACCCACAACAGGCCCAAGTGAAATTTTGGAAAATTCTTGGCTTGTATGAACGATACACAACATTGACGCAGGACGAACGGGACAGCCTTGACAAGGACTTTCCAACCGTGGTCGCGTTGTTACCAACAAGCGATCGTGTTTGGATTGCTTATTTAGAGTACTTGCTGCAGAAGGCGGATGTACAAGAGCGTGGCAATCAAAAATCTCTGGCCACAGAAACGTATCGGCAGTTTGATGCCGCCATTGTGGAATGCAAGCGCATTAATCCACAAGGAATTGCGGCGCCAATTGTGCTTGTGCAGCGACTTGAAGGGATGAAGAATCGCAATGAAAGCCAGGTAAAGCAATCTGATTTAGACGCAGCATTCAATGACATTTTGTCCCAAGAAGCGCGTCTCAAAGATGATCGAAAATTAACCTTGGCGGCGGCTGGCGCTATTTTTCTTGGCAGATCATTCAAGCACAACAATCAGGGTATGAAACTTCTGGAAAATAGGTTGAACGCCTATCCCAACGACGCAGTCACGCAAAGAATTTATTTAAACATTGCGCGTGGAATGAGCACTGGAATTGGCCTTGAAACTGCCAAAGTCGTGTTTGATCAGCAAAATTTGCCAACTTCTATTGAATCGGTATCACAACAGGGCGCGCGCGAGGCCGCCGCTGATTTGTTGTACACCCTTGCGTTTGAAGATTGGCGCAAAGCCCCCACCGATGATGAAAAAAAAATCAAGCTTGAAGCTGTACACCAGGCGCGTGACAAGGTTGTTAAATTTTTCGCTTCTCAGTCACTCTCTCTGATGGTGGAAGACATTGAGGCGCGCACCTCTCTTGCCGATGGAAACGCCAATGATGCTTCGGCGCGATTTGACGCCTTGTTGAAAAAAATTCCTGATCCCAGTCAGGAAATGTATTTCTACGCGGGGTTTGCAAATATTCTTCGCAATCAGCCAGGCACGGCGCTTGATTTTGTAAGTCGGGGGCTTGAACGATATCCAAATTTTCCACCGCTCTTAAATCTCAGCGCGCGCTTAAGTGGTGGAATGGGTCGCTACAACGATGCGCGTAAAGCTCTGCAGAAATTGCTTGAATTAAATCCTGATGATAAAGAAGCGAAAGCCGCTTTAGCGCTTATTGGTGATGGAACAAAATCGGATACAGCGGTAGCGGTGCAGCGCTCGGCAAACGCCATAACGGTGATGATTGGAAACGCCGAACGCTTGATGATGAAGCGTGATTATGACGGCGCCATTGCGGTGCTTGCAAAAGAATTGGCTGCAAACCCCAAAGAAACTCGTTTGTACGAGGCCCTGTGTCAAATCAATATTGTGAAAGGCGATATTCCAGCTGCGAAAGTTTTTATTGAAAAGGGTCTGGCTCTTGATTCTAAAAACAGTTACTTCCTTCAGATGAAGGCGGTCACGGGCAATGATGATCCAATCGATCGTATTGTCACCTCAGTTCAATTGCTGTATCCCGATCCCAAAGACCAAGCGGTTCAGATGTACCAGAATCTGTCTGGCGCCTTGTACAAAATGCGACAGGCCATGTCCCAAATCCGCGACGACCAAGTCACAGATATAATGAAGGATCAATTACAACGATGCCAAAAATTGCTTGGCCCCGCATTGGATGCGGCGCTGGCCTTGGATCCAAAAAATCTATTGGTGTTGGAAATGGCGGCAACGGACGCGGTTGAACGAAAAGATTTTGCGGACTCTGATAAATTTATTGCGGCCATTGCACAAGCTGGCGATCCTGGATTGGCGAAAACTATTCAGTCACGCATTCTGGTGAGTCAAGAAAAGTTGCAAGAAGCAATTTCAATTTTGCAGGACGCCCGCAAAAATGGCGAGCAGAGTCCGGTGATGTTGCGTCAACTTGGAATGCTTTATGAACGTGCGGGAAAAGTGGATGCCGCTCTGGAACTTATTCGTGAAAGTTATGACCGCAGACCAAACGATGTGGTTACGGCCAGAACCTACGCGGAACTTTTGCAGCGAAGCGGTGATCGACTGAAGGCCCTGCAAATTTTGCAGCAGGTGGCGCGTTCAAACCCAGACGACAGCAGCCTTATGTTGTCGTGGCTTGATTTAGAAGGGCAAATTGGCGATCGGTCTGGCGCGTTTGCGCTGCGGAAGCGCTTGTATAAAGAAAGGCCAGCTCTTGCGCAAAATTCATTGGAACTTGCCAAAATGTTGTTGGACAATCCAAGCGATCCCAACTTAATGTTGGACAACAATGGTGCGCAAAAGTTTACTGAGCAAGATATGAGAAATGCTGGTACGCCAAAAATTCAACAACAGTTGGCAACCGCGGCCAAGGCAAATCTTGACACCGGGTTCGAAATCATTCGGTTTCTTAAAGATGCGGCGCCTGGCGATGTATCACTTTCATTGATCAATGCTCGCGCCTTGAAAAAATATCAAAACGTGAAGGACGGCGAGGACGCCATTCGTAAAGATATTGCGAAATTGCCCGCGGGACAAAATATGGAGTTGTGGATTGGACTTGGTGTGTATTTGGATGAGTCCACTAAACCAGAGGAGGCGCGCCTTGCATTTGACGAAGCCTGCAAGCAACAGGATCCCAAGACCATGCTCGCCAACATTCGGATTTCTGATTATTGGTTTAGCCGCAGTCAGTGGAAAAATGCCCGTGATTATTTGGAATTAGTAGCCAAGGCGGATGTTATTTCTGACTCAGGGACATGGATGCGGCTCTCTGAAATCTGCAGTAGGTTGCGAGATTTCGATTCAGCTGAAAAATACCTTGCTAAAGCCGCTGAATCAAATAAAGCCAAGGAAACACTTGCAACAATTGAACTGCTGAGGGCCACCAATTTACAGGGGCGTGGCGAACAAGCTGTTGTGAGTGGTGATGCGGCAAAGGCTGAGCAAGATTTTGCGCAGGCAAGGTCCTCACTTTTGCGAGCCACGGAACTTCTTCCTAATTCACCTCAAGGGTGGATTTCACTTTCTGATTTTGAAAGAAGGATGTATCAGAGAATGCATGATCCCAAATTAATTCAGGTCGCCGATGTAGCAGCTGATCATGCGATTGATATTTCAATGGGATATTGGCCAGGAATTCAAAATAAGGGAAGAGTTCTATTAGAGCAGGACAAAGTCAATGATGCGGTCGCTCTTGTTGAAAAGTTTCTGTCTATGTCGCCACAAAATGTTGAAGCGCGTCGCGAGTTGATTCAATTGCTCTTGCGTTTAAACAATATCCCACGAGCGATTCAATTGACTGAAGAAGGTACTCGTATGTATCCACAGGATTCTGCGTGGCAGACCATGGCGGCCACTCTGAATGTTCAAAGAAATGACATGCCGAAAGCCACGGCCGCCTTTGATGCGGCATTTGTGATTCAGCCAGGAATTGATGAATTAGTAGCTTGCGTGAATCAGCGTCTGCGTGGCGAGAAAAAAGATTGGGAAGCCGCCATGAAATTGCTTCGTGCAAATCCCAGGTTGGTTTCCACTTCATCAAACGCGCAAATTTTGCTCGCTATCGGTTTGGTGAATACTGGACAACGGGAACCCGGTCTTGCCGCAATGCGAACGGCGTATAAAACCATCACTACAGGAATCGCATCGGGCGCGCTTCGCGTAGAAGATTGGGGAATGTGGTTTTCGGGTCTTGGTCAATGCTTTGATAAAAAACCCCAGGAGTCAGAGGCCTTTTTAAAATCTCTTCTTGGCAATACCGTATTTAATTATTGGGATTGCACAGGACTTGCGGCTTTATATGCGGATTTGGGACCATCGGGAACCAAGACAGCCATTGAATGGCTTGAACGCGCGGCCGCCCTTGCCAAGGCGAAAAGTAATTCGGACTCCAATCAATTACAGGCAGTTGCTTTGCTGCAAGTTGGAAACTTGCTGTATAAAGAAAAAGATTTTGTGAATTCAACTCGGTACTTTGAGCAGGCTCTTGAATTGATTCCAAACAATCCCAGTGCATTGAATAACGCGGCGTACTTGATTGCAAAATCTGGCACAAATTCCGCACGGGCCGTTGAATTGGCTCGCAAGTGTGTCGCACTGAACCCCAACGTTGACGATTTTCAAGACACATTGGGATACGCTCTTTTACTGGATGGAAAATCAGCGGAAGCGCTAGAGCCTTTCCAGAAGGCGATTGTGATGTCGCAAAAACCTGGTTCCATGATTCATTTAGCCCAGGCATTTATTGAACTCAAGCGCCCCATTGATGCGAAAGAGTATGTGGAGAAGGCGAAGTTGAAGTCTCCAACCGAGGAACAAATAGCGGAGTTGAAGTTGTTGGAATCCAAATTGAATTGATCAGAAGGAGATGTACCCATGAGTAGAGCACTTTCCACATCCGTATCAACATCCGCGCCAATATCAAAGCCGGCGGCGGCGGCGCGCCCTAAGCCATCGGTCGTGTCTCTAGATCCCATTCGACTTCTTCGTCAACATATGTTGGGTATTTTTTCCACGCTTTTTTTGGGCGCAATTTTGGGTGTTGTTTTACATTTTGTTTTTTTATACACGTACCAAGTGTGGAGTGGCACTGTGTTTTTGGAAATTCGCAACCAACTTGAGGATGCCAAAGCCCTGAACGCCAAAGATTTGGGTACGGAAGAAGCCGTTATTCGTTTGGCGCAGACAGAAGTGGCTCGCATGATGAGCCGGGACAATCTAAAAGAGGCGTTGCTAAATTCTGATCTTCAGAAGACCGAATGGAGCAAGAGTTCTGCATTTCGCGACGATAAGAACATCTTTAATATTGACGAAGCTGCAACCGAGCTTGAAAATGATTTGCGTGGAGCGCATAAGCGAGGAACTCAAATATTTACCTTGGGTTGGAAGACCCGCGTTCCCGAAGATGTTCCTGTTGTATTGAATGCGGTTGCAGACACCTACGTCAAAAAGGTTCGAGACACCGAGGACAATAGATTTGCCACAATTCTTCGCGTGTATGAGGCGAATCAGAAAAAATTAGACGACCAAATGATCGCCAAAAAGCAGGAAATTCAGAAATTTGTCAAGGAGCACAACATGACAAGCCTGAATGAATCTTCAAGTGAAAATTCTCGCGCCCTTGAGAAGTTAAGAGAAGGGATTGCGCTCACCACCAGTGATTTGTCTGTGGCTGAGTCTCGGCAAATACAGGCCGAGAAAAAGCAACAAAAAGAGGAGGGCGCTTCGGATGAGGATTTGCGCGAAGCCGACTCCGACCCCGTGATGCAAAATTTAAATAGGGATTATGAAGATGCAAGCCGTAGATATGCGGCGGCAAAAGATCAGTATGGCAATAGAGAAATCGACGGCAAAAAAGTGATTCACGCCGAAGTGCTTCAGTTGAAGGCGGCTCTGGAATCAATTCAAAAACAACGCGACGACACACGTGAAAAAGTCCTTAAGCGAAATCAATTGTCTGATTTGCGTGGCGCGGCGAATAGAGTTGATTCACTGAATAATTTGTTGAAAAAACAACAGACTGAATTCACACGTAACTCCGCTTTAAGTGAAGATTTCACAAGTAACATGGCCGAGTTGGGCACACTGCGGGAGCAGTTGAGCCAAGCGGAAGATCAACGAAAGCTTGTGGCCCAAACAATCAATGATGTGAATTTGGCGCGATTGCGCGACGAATCGCATCGCGTTGAAGTCGTTCAGAAAGCGATGAAACCCCGCGAAATTACATTTCCGCAATTAAAGTTCATGGTTCCTGGAACGGCTGTTTTTGTATGCGGTATTTATATTTTAATTTTGTTCATTCGTGAAATTCTAGATCAACGCGTGAAGTACCCAAGCGACCTACTTTCTTTACCCGGAAAAATTCTGGGCGTGATTCCAGATATTATGGACGATCCAACCAAGCCAAAGCGCGCCGAATTGATTGTCTTGGAAAGTCCGCAATCCATGACTGCGGAAAATTTCCGGCAAACCAATGCGTTGCTCTCGAAAGGACTGGCTTCAACCAATGCAAAAATTATCTTGGTGATGAGTCCCATGCCGGATTCGGGCACGACCACCATGGTGCTCAATCTTGGAGCATGCGACGCCTCATTAGGTCGCAGGACTTTGATTGTTGGCGCCAATCTGCGTCGACCCGGATTGGCAAGAGGGCTTGGGCTTGATCCAACACTGCCAGGCCTTGGCGATATCTTAAATGGCGCAAATCCCGCTGATATTTTGATTGATCAAGGTAATGGCTTGCACTTTATTGGCGCGGGCGCTCCGTCCAACAGAACATTTCAATTACTGAACACTGAAAAAATGGACGCCTTTCTAGATTGGTGCCACCAAAATTACGACCGTGTCTATCTTGATGCGCCACCAAGCGTGGTCGCGGGTGAGGGATTGGCAATGGCCAATAAGGCTGACGCATCCATAATGGTTGTCCGCGCTTGGCAAGATCAAAAAGGACTTGTGACCAAGTTGGCATATCAATTGATGGATAGTAAAAGTAATTTCTTGGGAACAATATTGAATAGGCCTAAGAACACAGCGGGCGGATACTTTAAAAAGAACGCCGAAGCGATCGCGGAATATGCCACGCAAACTTCGGCTTTCCAGTTGCCAAAGTCCGCCGTTATGAAAGATCAAAAATTATCTACAGACGGGACAACCCCTTCCACAACCTAGGGTGATATATGACCACCACCACGCAGCACATTCTTGTTACGGGTGGAGCGGGGTTTATTGGAAGCCATCTTGTTGAGCAATTGCTTATGGACGGCGCCCACGTGACCGTGGTTGATGATCTTTCAACTGGCGATGAAGCGAATCTTTCCCGAGCAAAGAGTCGAGTTGGAGAACGTCTTCAATTTATTCAATCTACTGTTTCAGGCGCGTTGACGCGGGCCAACATTCCTCGATTGAATGAGATCTATCACATGGCGGCGGCGGTGGGTGTTCGTTTAATTGTTGAAAACGCCCGCAAATCCATCGAAAATAATATTTTTGAAACTGACGCCGCAATTCGGTGGGCGCTGCGCGATGACGCCAAGTTGTTGGTTGCTTCAAGCAGTGAGGTGTATGGCAAAGGCATTCGAGTTCCATTTTCCGAAGAAGACGATGTTGTATTTGGACCCACAACCTCCTCACGTTGGAGTTACGGATATTCCAAAGCGCTTGACGAATTTCTGGCGCTTGCGGCGGTTTCGGAGTCCAAACTGCAATCGGTCATTGTGCGTTTTTTTAACACGGTTGGGCCCAGGCAAAACGGTCAATGGGGAATGGTGCTACCCCGCTTTATTCAATCTGCACTAGGGGGACGGCCGCTTGAAGTGCATGGCGATGGCTCTCAACAGCGCTGTTTCTGTGATGTCCGCGATGTGACTCCAGCGCTGATTCGGTTGTTGCGAACAACGGATTGTCTAGGACGGATATTCAACATTGGGTCAGACGAAATGATTTCAATGCAAGCATTGGCGGAGCGTGTCATTCGCGTCACGGGTTCTCAGTCGCGCATTGAGCATGTGTCCTATGAACAAGTTTTTGGAAAAGGATTTGAAGATCTGAAATTGCGCCAACCAAATCTGCAACGGATTCGCCAAGCGATTGGATTTGCCTCAACCATTTCTTTGGATACAACAATCATCGATATCGTCGCGTCGTTGCAAGGTTCACTTTCCCCAGAGCGTGCCGCATGATGCATACCAATTTTCTAAATGAAAGCGGGTCCATTGCCAGTCAGGGAAGTGATGTTTCAACCTGGACTGTTTTAAATCCGGCGGAATTGCTTTCGGGCTACATGCCGGTGTTTGTCGCCGCGTTGGTTGCCACATTGATCGCCACTCCAATCGTGCGCCGCGTGGCGGTGTCAGCCGACATTATTGATCATCCCGATCAGGCGCGTAAACAACACGCATATCCAATTGCGTATCTGGGTGGTTTAGCCATATTTGCAGGTGTTTTGGCTGGAATTGCCGCAAGTGGTCTATTCACAAGCGGACAAGCCGCCATCTTGCAGGGTGTTCCGGTCAGCATTGTGGTGGGCATGTTGGCTATTGTTTTTACTGGTCTTGCAGATGACATTTGGAAGTGGGATCCGCGCTTGAAAATTGCCGGACAACTTATAGCAGCTGCCGCTCTGGCTATAGAAGATGTTGGTCCGCAATTGGCCGCAGGAGTTCTTTCAGCGATTTGCGGCGAGCCAAAAGATATTTTGTTTTCCATTGGATCGTTTGCCGTTCACAATTCTGAACTGTATTACTGGATTGGCACCGCTATTACCGCCATATTTGTTATAGGTGGATGTAATGCCGCCAACTTAATAGACGGCCTTGATGGACTTCTGACTGGAACAACCGCAATCATGGCGGCGGGATTTTTGGCAATTAGTTTAACCATGGCGTACGCGCTTCCTGTTGAAAATCCGGAGACAAGCCTGGCGGGAACGCGAATTATTTTAAGTTTGATATTGCTGGGCGCAACACTTGGATTTCTTCCTTACAACTTTAATCCCGCGGTTATTTTTCTTGGCGATTGTGGCAGCCTCTTAATTGGATTTTTAAGCGTCGTAATTATTATGACATTTGGCGAATATGGAACCACCAAATACTCGGTGGCGGGTTTAATTTGTTTTGGTCTGCCTATTCTGGATACCACACTCGCCATTATTCGCCGCAAGGTGGCGGGTCGCTCCATGTCGGATGCCGACAGCAACCATATTCACCACAGGTTAAAGCGTTATTTTGGCGGCAATGTTCGCAAGGCTGTTCTTATCCTGTACACCATTGCTGGCGGATTCACCATTTTGGGCGTAGGTATGTCCACCATGTTGTTGTTGACAAGCGTGAAAGGCATTGTGGTGGAGGGCATTGTGTTGACGGGGTATTTATTAGTGGTGAGTTTCGCGGTGAAACGCGCGCGTCGCCTTGAGTGGTTCAAGAAATCGCATGAAAGACCCACGGCATCAAGCGTGAGCCCCACTCAAGAGCAAACCAAAGCGTGAGTGTGGGCGACGCACCGCATGATCCGATCGATCACGAGCCGGTGATGTTGCGTGAAATTATTCAAGGGCTTGATCTTGAATCTGGTAACACCGTTGTTGACGCCACTGCGGGTAGAGGTGGTCATGCACAAGCCATTGCTCAGGCGATTGGCCGCCAAGGTACGTTACTGCTACTTGATGTGGATGAAATTAATCTTGCATTTGCCAGCGAAAGAGTCCGCGCTCTTGCGGACGCGCCGCGGGTTGTAGTTGCACATTCCAATTTTTCAAATGTGGCGGACGTATTGCGCCAGCACTCCCTTTGTGCTGATGCATTTCTGGCTGATTTAGGATTTGCCAGCAATCAAATGAGCGACGGCGCGCGGGGATTTTCGTTTGCCGCCGATGGCCCGCTTGATATGCGGCTTGATCAAAGCACAGGTGAAAGCGCCCACGCTTTGCTTTCTCGGGTGACGGAGGCTGAACTTGCAGATTTGATATTTCAGCTAGGGGAAGACCCATTTTCAAGGCGGATTGCTCGGCGAATTATCTACATCCGCGATTTGGGATTATTGAAGACCACCACCGATTTGGCCAAGGCGGTGGTGTCGGCGTATGGGGGCAAGGCCCGGCAAAGTCGCATGCATCCGGCAACTCGGACCTTTATGGCTCTGCGCATTGCGGTGAACAAAGAACTTGAGTCGCTGGATACACTTTTAGCTGTATTTCAGCAGGAAATTGCAGGATTTTCTCTGGCGCGCGCGGCTGATTTCCAGGGTCAAGACCACTGCATATTTGGTGCTGGGGCATCTCAAAGTGGCTCCATCTTGCGCGGGTCGGCTTTGGGCACACCCCACAAATGGTTGGCTCGAAATGCTCGCATGGCAATTTTGGCGTTCCATAGCCTCGAAGACCGATTAATCAAGAGGGCCTTCACTGATTGGGAACGCCAAGGATGGGTGACCCGAATTGGTCGAAAGCCTTTGGTTGCAAGCGAAGCGGAATGTGGCGCGAATCCAAGATCACGCTCCGCAAAGCTTCGCACGGTTCGGATTGTTGGTATATAAGTTCGCTTGGTATGGCGTGAACGTGAAGAGTAGGTGTGATGGAGTGACTGGTGTTGATGGAAGTTTGTGAATGGACAACGGGCATTCGTGAGATTGAAAATCAAGATTGCCACAACGCAAGGATGCGACAATGACACGAGAAAATAAATTAGCCATGGTTGTTGGTTTCGGTTTGCTTCTGTTCGTGGGAATTCTGGTGAGCGATCACTTCAGTACAGCTCAGCGGCAGGCCGCCGCGGTTTTGAATAACCCCGATCGAACACGGGAAAGAGTGAGTCGTCCGATTTCACTGGCTGCTGTGCCAGCAACTGGCGGCGCGCAACCAACCGAAGTCATGGTTGGAATGGATTCAAACAAGGATGTGCGACGCGTTTCCAACCAGAATCTTGCGGGGTCAGAAGTGGTTGTCGAAAATTCCAAGGTGCGCCCCGTGTCAAACACGCTTGATGGCACGTCGGAAGGTGCTCTGAAGGCTGTTGAGCCATCCAAAAAAGTGAAAGTACAAGAGAGCGAACCAGGCGTTCAATTACACCCGATTGCGGATGGCGAAACGCTGTATTCCATTTGCGCCAAAACCTATGGAGACGGATCACTGTGGAAGGAATTGGCTCAATACAACAAAAAAGAATTGCCAAATGCAGCCAAATTGCGCAAGGGCGTGACACTGCGACTTCCACCGGTGGAGCAACTTCGTCAGGGAGCAGTTGTTGCAACAACAACGAAGGGCGCAAGAGTGAGCGCGACACCACAAGAACAAGAGAGCGCGTTGTTGCGTGGGGTTGGTGTTTCAAAAACAAATCAAGAAGTTCCGCTGCTTGCCGCGGCGGATATTTCCACCGTGGAGTTGTCGCCTTCGGTTGTTGCGGCAAAGACCTCCGTTATTGAGATCGATGCCGTGAAAAATGTGTCGGGCTTGAAGAAGGTCAATGCGAAATCCACAACCAAAGTCAGCGCGTCGCCAACATCGGACAGCGTGTATGTGGTTCAAAAAGGCGACACGCTTGGCTCCATCGCCAAGAAAAAATTGGGCAAAACCAGTAGGTGGAAAGATATTGTTGCGGCCAATGGATCTGATCTTTCAGATCCAGCGGCGCTTTCACCTGGCATGAGTATTCAGCTTCCAAAGACCAACTAATTTCAAAGCCAAACCATGTTTGGAAAAGCAATAGCAATTGTGTTAGGCCTTGGAATTATGGCGACCGCGCTTTTAGAGACGCGGCAAAAACGCTATGAGGTGGCCGCCAAGATTTCCAGAACACATTGGAGATTGCTTGAACAGCAACGCGAATTATGGAGATGCCGAGCGCAAGTTGCCTCTCAAGTAAGACCGGATTCCATACGACTTGCGCTGGACTCGATGAAGTTGCAATGGAGGCCAATTCCACACAGGCTTGACGCTCCGACGCCACCAACGCAACCACGTTTGGCCGCGGATCCCGGCGTGAAAGATGCCGATGCAATAGCAGTGGAGTTTGGCGGATGAATCATTGTTTTTTTTCCAAGATTGCAGAAGATCAATCAAGCCGAATTCGTGCTTGGAGTCGTGTTCTTATTCTTGGCGCGGCTGGTCTTTTACTGTCGATTTCGGCGCGGGTTGTGTGGTTGAAAACAACCAACGATCCACAACTGACAAACGCAGCTGGCGTTCATAGAAGCACCGCTCCAGAACTGGCATCGCGCGGACAAATTGTTGACCGCCGCGGCCGCGTGCTTGCGGCAAGTTTGATGGGACGGAGACTGTTTGCGGATCCGGCAATGATTTGGGAGCGCGGTTGGGACCGCATTCGTAAAGGAAAATTGCTGGAGCCAGATTCGCAAGCCGTGGGTGATCCGTTCAAAGATGTGGCAAATGCGATTGGTGGCTCGCTTGGTCAATCGCCCAAATCAATTGAATTCAAATTACAAAATCGCGCGGACGATCGCTACGTGCAACTGGCCGACATGTTGACGTCGGAGCAAGTGGATCAAATACGCGCGTTGAATATCGCTGGAATAGGCATTGAATCAAGACCAATCCGTGAATATCCCGCTGGTGATTTGGCTGGCATGGTGATTGGAAGGGTTGGCTTGGAGCAGAGCGGTCAAGCGGGCGCTGAACTTCAGCACAACGCGCAAGTGCGCGGCAAGGACGGACAACTTGTGTTTTTGCGCGATGTCAAAAGGCAGCCGTTATGGATCGAAGGAAATGATTATCAAGCGCCTCGCGATGGCGTGGATGTTCGCTTATCCATTGATTTGGTCGCGCAAGAAATTGCGGAGCGCCTTTTGCAGGAGGGTGTGAAAAAGTGGAATGCTGGTGGCGGACGCGCGGTGATTATGGATGTGCAGACCGGCGACATTCTTGCCATGGCGGATGTGCTGCATCCGCGCAAGGGTTGGAAGGAAGTGACAACCGATCCATCGCGCGCGATCCATCCTTCGCTTGGTCGAAACAGGAATGTCACCGACCCGTATGAGCCAGGCTCAACATTCAAGCCATTTGTGTGGGCCACCGCTACGGAACTTGGCGTATTCAAGCCTGAGACTATTGTGCATTTGCCAAACGGGCCATATGTCACCAAGTTTGGCCGCGTGATTCGCGATGTGAAATATCCAGGACCCGTGACATGGAAAAAAGTGCTTGTGAAGTCGCTCAACGGCGGAATGGCTGCGGCGGCCGAAAGAATGAAGTCCAGCCAAATGCAAGACATGGTGCAACGATTTGGATTTGGAAAAAAGAGCGGCGTTGGAATTCCTGGCGAGAGCGAAGGCTTGGTGACTACGCCGAAAAAATGGTCGGTGTATACGCAAACAAGCGTGTGCATGGGCCACGAAATTGGTGTCACGCCAATTCAAATGGTGCAAGCATTCTCCGCATTTTGTAGGGACGGAACCATGGTGCCCGCGCGTTTGTCGCTTGGAACTGAAGGCGGGGACAATCAATATTCAATTCCATGTAAGCGCGTCATGCCAGAAGCGATTGCGTTGACGGCGCGTGACGCAATGGAAGGTGTGATGATTGAAGGAACTGGTCGCAAAGCGCAAAGCGAATTTTATAGAATGTTTGGAAAGTCCGGTACCGCGCAGTTGCCAAAACCAAAGGGACAAGGCAAGGGCTACTTTGAAGATCGCTATGTCAGTTCGTTTATCGCGGGAGCGCCTTTTGATAATCCGCGGATTGTGTGCCTGGTTGTGCTTGATGATCCAGATAAATCCAAGGGACATTACGGCGGTTCTATCGCTGGACCAGTGTGCCGCGACATGGTTGATGAGGTTTTAAATTACATGGGTATTGAGCCGGATCAGGATGAGAAACAGGGCAAACTTGCGGTGCGTGAGCGCGGCGAACCAGATCGACATTGAGTCTGCGATTGACATTTGCAATTTGAATTGTGAACTTTTAAATGAACAGATAGCGCCGCGGATTAGTGGCGTACGTTGTGACTTACACGTCAAGCAACAAGCGCTCTGGGTTTTCAATGGCGTTTTTAATGTCCACCAGAAATCCAACGGCTTCGGAGCCGTCGACAATGCGGTGGTCGTAGCTCAGGGCCAGATACATCATGGGGCGAATGGCGACGTGGCCGGGATTTTTTGGGTCCTCTACGGCGCGGTTTTTAATGGCGTGCATGCCAAGAATTCCAGACTGCGGCGGATTCAGAATGGGCGTGCTCATGAGACTGCCGTACACGCCGCCGTTGGTGATGGTGAATGTTCCACCAGTCATGTCATGAACGGTGAGTTTGTTGTCGCGCGCCTTCAAGGCAAGTTCGCGAATGGTGCGCTCCACTTCGGCAATTGAAAGACGATTGGCGTTGCGCAGAACTGGAACCATGAGTCCCTTGTCGGTGCCAACGGCCACGGAGACATCGATGTAGTCGTGGTATTCGACCTCGTCGCCAATGATGAACGCGTTGAGGCGTGGATATTTTTCCAGCGCTCCCACCACGGCCTTCACGAAGAAACCCATGAAGCCCAAGCTTGTGCCGTGGCGTTTTTCAAATGCTTCCTTGTGCTCGGCGCGCAGGCGCATGACCTGGCTCATGTCGGCTTCGTTGAAGGTGGTCAACATGGCGGCGGTATTTTTTGCAGACACAAGTCGTTCAGCAATGCGCTGGCGCAATTTGGTCATGCGCTCGCGGCGCACTCCACGCTCGCTGGTTGCCATTGGCGCGGAAGAAATTTTTGCGGCGCCAACACCAAGTTGCGGCGCGGTTGGCGCGGCGCTTTGCGTGTTCGCTGTCTGCGCATGTTCAACATCTGTTTTGGTGATGCGTCCGCCTGGACCAGAGCCTTCTACTTTTCCAAGATCAACGCCTTTGTCCACGGCCATCTTGCGCGCCACGCTGGTGACTTTGGGTTCCACAACGGCGGCGCTAGAAATTTCTTTGTGCGCGGGCGCATTTTCTTTGGCGACTTGGATTGCCGCGGGCTGGGTGGCGTTGCTTGTGTTCTTGGAGCTTGCGCCGGCGGGACGCGCGGCCTTCTCATCAATGCGCGCCACAACGGCGCCAACTTTCAGATCATCGCCAGTTTGCGCGGCAACTTTGAGCACGCCGGAAGCCGTGGCCAAAATGTCCAGCGTGGCCTTGTCGCTTTCAATCTCAGTGATGACATCATCTTTTTCCACCCACTCGCCGTCGCCGCGCTTCCACGCGCCAAGACGAACTTCGGAAATGCTTTCACCAGGACTTGGTATCACAATGTCAATCATTCAAGTGGCTCCATGCTTGGGTGTGTGAAATGGTCAGTGCTTTGTGCCGGCGGGGGATTTGTCGGTTGATTCTTTGTCGCTCTTGTCGTTTTTGGCGGCGCCATCGGCAAGTGGAATTGCGCCAACCGCTTCGGCAAGAATGGCTTCTTGTTGATGGCCGTGCATTTTCAAACTGCCAACCGCGGGACTGGCGCCGTCGGGGCGGCCAATATATTTCACGGGTCGATCCGCGAAGAGATCGATCATGCGGCCCTGCACAAATCGCCATGCGCCCATGTTGCGCGGCTCGTCTTGCACCCAAAACACATCGGCCTTGGAGTGCTGCTGCAAATGCTTTTGAATTTCGTCGGCGGGAAACGGATGCAATTGTTCAACGCGCACAATGGCGATATTGGCGGACTTGCTCTTGGCGCGTTGCGCCACAAGTTCGTGGTAAATCTTGCCGCTGCAGAACAATAATTTCTGCGCGTTGTCCGCCGCTTCCGGCGCGGTGTCGGACATTGTTCGCTGCCACGCGCCCTTGGTGAATTCAACGGGCGCGCTAGACGCCGCGGGCAGGCGCAACATGCTTTTGGGCGTGAGCACAATCAGCGGTTTGCGAAACTTCACTTTCATTTGCCGACGCAACAGGTGGAACATTTGCGCCGTAGTGGATGGCTGGCACACCACCATATTGTTGACCGCGCACAATTGCAGGAAGCGCTCCACGCGCGATGAACTGTGCTCTGGCCCCTGGCCTTCGTATCCGTGCGGCAACAGCAACACCAAGCCGCTTGATCGCTGCCACTTTGTTTCCGCGCTGGCGATAAATTGATCAATGATGATTTGCGCCCCGTTGCAGAAGTCGCCAAATTGCGCCTCCCACAAAATCAACATGCGCGGATCAGTGAGCGAGTAGCCGTACTCGTATCCAACAACGGCTTGCTCAGTCAGTGGGGAATTGTGCACGCAGAATTTAGCTTGATTTGCACCGATTTCATTCAATGCGATGTGCGGCGCGCCAGTGTCTTGGTCAAACACAACCGCGTGACGGTGGCTGAATGTTCCGCGCTCCACATCTTGACCAGTGAGTCGAATGGGATGGCCCTCAAGTAGAAGGGAGCCATAAGCCAACATTTCCGCAAGACCCCAATCCACGCCAACATCGCCGCCAAGCTTGCCGCGGATTTCTAAAAGCCGCGCGACATTTTTGTGCGTGACAAAATCTTTTGGCACGCTTGCAAGCGCGGCCGCAATTTCTTTTAGGCGATTTTCTTTCACACCTGTTTCAATTGGCGTGTCGGAGTATGCCTCTGTCAAACCAGCCCAAATATGGTCGAATGGTTTCTTGCCAGGAACCACCGGCGTTTTCTTGGTGCGCGTTTGCGCCTCATCCATGCGCGCGAACAAATCGCTCTTGAGGTGTTCGACTTCATCGGCGGTGACAACACCTTCTTGTTGCAGACGGTTTGCGTAGTGAGTCATGGCCGTGACTTGCTTGCGCACCAACTTGTACATCAGCGGCTGCGTGAATGAAGGCTCGTCGGTTTCATTATGGCCATTCTTTCTGTAGCACCACATGTCAACCACAATGTCGCTGCCAAAAGATTGGCGCCATTCAATGGCAAGACGCGCGGCCCATGCGCAGGCTTCGGGGTCTTGGCCATTCACATGAAAGATGGGCGCGTTGGCCATTTTTGCAATGTCGGTGCAGTAGCGGCCGCTGAATAAATCCTTTGAATCCGTGGTGAAACCCACTTGATTGTTAATGACCACATGAATGGAGCCGCCCACGGTGAAACCAGGCAGCAACATCATGTTGAAACATTCGGCCACAACGCCTTGGCCCGGAAGCGCGGCGTCGCCGTGAATAAGAATTGGCACAACACTGGTGCGGTGCTCGGTATCGTTGGCAAGTCGTTGCTTGGCGCGGCAGCGACCCATGACCACGCTTGAAACAAATTCCAAGTGGCTTGGATTTGCGGCCAGCGTAATGTGAAGCGTTTGTCCACTGGTGGTCTTCACATCGCTTGAATAGCCCTGATGATATTTCACATCGCCGCCACCGGACAGAAAGTCTTCCGTCCAAGCTTCGTCAAACTCGGTGAAGATTTGGTCGAATCGTTTTTCCAAAATGTTGGCCAGCACATTCAGCCTGCCGCGGTGCGCCATGCCAAACGCAAACTCACGCACGCCAAGCGCGGGACCTTGATCAACGATTGCGTCAAGCAGTGGAATTAAACTTTCGCCACCCTCTAGGCCAAATCGTTTTTTGCCAATGAAACGCTTCTCTAGGAATGATTCAAAACCCTCCGCCGCGACAAGTCGTTCCAGCAAGCGCTTGCGCACAGAAACATCAAATTGTGGCTGATTACGCACGCTTTCCATGCGTTGCTGAAGCCAACGGCGCTGCTGCGGATTTTGCACATGTTGATACTCAACGCCCACGTGGCGGCAATAGGTTTCTTCTAGAAGATTAATGATTTCCGTAAGCGAACTTGGATTGGCAAGCGGCAGCGTTCCGGGATCAAACGAGGCGGCTAAATCGTTGTCGGTCAAGCCGAATGATTCAAGTTGCAACTCTTCTGGAAATGGACGCTCCACGCCAAGTGGATCAAGAGCCGCCGCCAAATGTCCAAGCGTGCGATAGGCGTCAATGAGGCCGGCGACTTTGCTTTGTGAGCCGTGGGTCATTGCAGTTGCGGCTGGCGCGGCGGAAGTTGCGGATGATTTTTCGTTGGTGATCGGCGCGGCATCAGCGGCGGGATTTGGCGAGCGCTCAAAGCCAAGTTCAAAGCCCTGGAAAAAACTGCGCCACTCTTGATTCACGCTCGCGGGGTCGCGCTGCCAATCGGCATAGAGCGCCTCAAGCAACGCGGGGTCAAGACCATTGACCGACGCGGCGGCGGAGTGCGGTGACGGGGAAGGATTAGAAGAAGGGCTGTTGCTCACTGAAGAATGCTCCAAATGTCGCTTTCAAAGATAGTGCTTTTATGGCGCGGCAA
>Ga0214919_10004226_pt1 | contig 21111 bp, 19 predicted proteins | sample LL1503_MetaG_FD_177994 | JGI IMG/M metagenome (GOLD analysis project Ga0214919, IMG submission 177994) | Freshwater microbial communities from Lake Lanier, Atlanta, Georgia, United States - LL-1503 | ecosystem: Environmental > Aquatic > Freshwater > Lake | place: USA: Georgia | collected... | reverse complement strand
CCTTCGACTGCCTGCGGGTTCTCGCCCACCATGCGCACTGCCAGTCCCACCGGCGTGCGGTACAGCATATAAGCCAGTAGGGGGACCGCTAACAAGGCTAGCAAGGTCAGGGGTGTTTGTTGCGACAGTATGGGCAGCCCCAGCCATCCCATTTCCTGGAACGGTGTGATGGTGGGCGGCGTCGACACCTTGGGGAAGCTCACGCGGTAGCCGTAGTAACTCAGGGCAGTGGCCAGCAAGGTAATGCCCAGGCCCGATACATGCTGGGACAGCGCCAGCACCACGGTTAAGAAGGCATGCAGCAAGCCCAGCACCGAGCCCGTGAGCGCAGCCACGAGCACGCCACCCCACAGCGGCAAGCCTGCATGCACCGACAGCCAACCGGTAAACGCACCCGCGACCATGATGCCTTCAATACCCAGATTCAACACCCCCGCGCGCTCGCACAGCAGCACGCCCAGGGTGCCGAGAATGAGCGGCGTCGCAATGCGCAGCACTGCCACCCAAAACGACGGGTTGGCCAGAATGTCTAGAAACTCGCTCATCTCCAGCGTACCCGGTACTGCGTGAGCAGGGTGGCCACTAGCACCGAGATCAAGGATGCGGCCACGATCACATCGGCAATAAAGGTCGGAACGCCTACTGCGCGGCTCATGCTGTCGGCACCCACCAGCATGCCGGCCACAAACACACTAGCCACCACTACCGCCAGCGGGTGTAGCGCCGCCAGCATGGCAATCACAATGCCGCTGTAGCCATAACCCGGCGACATGTCCAGTGTGAGGTAGCTGGTGCGGCCTGCCACCTCAATGGCCCCTGCCAGCCCGGCCAGGCCGCCCGATAGCAGGGCTACGACCACCACGGTGCGCGTAATCGGCACCCCGGCAAATGCAGCCGCGCGCGGGTTGGCCCCCAGGGCGCGAATATCAAAGCCCAGTACCGAGTATTTCATCAGCGCCCACAGGGCAACTGCCAGCGCCACGGCCCATAGCAATCCCGTGTGGACACGCGTCTGTGCAATGAGCTTGGAGAGTTCCAAGTCGCCCAGTAATGCCACGCTTTGGGGCCAGCCCATGGCGGTTGGGTCTTTCATGGGGCCGTCGAGCATCAGCGATACCAGCAACAAAACGATGAAATTGAGCAGCAGCGTGGTTACCACCTCGTCCACGCCCATGCGCGTTTTCATAAGCGCAGGTCCGAGCAGCAGCAAGGCTCCGGCCAAGGCAGCGGCCAGCATCATCAACACAAACAAGACTGCGGGCGGCAAGTCCCAACCGCCACCGCCGTGCATGCCGCCCACCGCCACCGCCGCCAGCGCACCCACATACAGCTGCCCCTCGGCACCAATATTGAAAAGCCTCGCCTTAAAGGCCACCGTTGCCGCCAGACCGGTGAGCATGAGGGGGATGGCGCGCGTAAGGGTTTCGCTTAGCGCAAACACCGAGCCATAGGCGCCTTGAAGCAGCAGTGCATAGGTCTGGCCCACTGGTGCTCCAGCCCACAGCACCAGCAGCGCGCTGACCAGCAGGGTGAATGCGACCGCTCCAATCGGGGCCAGCACCAGCGCCAACGCCGAACTGTGAGGGCGTTTCTCAAGCCGCATGTGTCGTACCCTGTGCACCGGCCATTGCCAGGCCAATGGATTCGCGGCTCCAGTCGAGCGCAGGCTTGGCTTGGCTCAAATGGCCGCCATGCATCACTGCCACGCGGTCGCCCAGTGTGAGCACCTCGTCCAGATCGTCGGATATGAGTAGCACAGCTGCGCCGGCATCGCGCGCTGCAATGAGCTGTTGCTGCACATAGGCTACGGCGCCAATATCCAGGCCCCAGGTGGGTTGGTGGGCCACGATCAGTTTGGGGGTGAAGGCCGCGTTGTCGGGTTCAACCAGGCTGCCTGGGTGCATCAACGCACGCCCTAAGACCAGCTTTTGCATATTGCCGCCCGAGAGTGAGCGCGCCGCCGTGTTGGGGCCGCCGCCACGTACGTCAAAATGTGTGATCACCGCTTTCGCATAGGCTTGGGCTGCACTGCGCCTGACCCAGGACGCGCGCGAAAAAGCGCCGCTGCGCAGGCGCTCAGACACGGCGTTTTCCCACACCGGCAAATCGCCAACCAGGCCCACACCGTGTCGGTCTTCGGGAATGCGGGCCACGCCCAACGCTACCAGTTCAGAAGGAATTTGCGGAAATGGCCGACCCATTAATTCAATGCGCCCGCCCGTGGTGCGGCGCGTACCGCACAGCACCTCGGCCAGCGCCACCTGGCCATTGCCGGAGACGCCGGCGATGGCGACAATCTCGCCGCTATGCAAGGTGAGCGAGGCACCGTTGAGCCGTTCGCGCGCCTGCGCCGTACTGACGTTTTGCAGAACACACACGGCTTTTCCCGTGTGTTGCGACGCCTTGCGCTGCGGTGGGCTTACCGCATGGCCCACCATCCACTGCGCCAGTTGCGCCTGCGTAGTGCCATGGGCGTCGGCCTGGGCCACTAGCTTGCCTGCGCGCAGCACAGCGACCCGGTTGGACACCCTCAGTACCTCAACCAGTTTGTGGCTGATGAAAATGATCGACAGGCCTTGGGCCACCATCTGTGCCAGCACTGCAAACAGCGCTTCACTTTCTTGGGGCGTCAGCACGGCGGTGGGCTCGTCCAGAATCAAAATGCGCGCCCCACGGTACAAGGCCTTGAGTATCTCGACCCGCTGGCGTTCCCCCACCGACAGCTTGCCCACCAGCGTGTCAGCATCCACTCCCAGACCAAAGCGCTGGCCCACTTGCGCCAGTTTTTCCCGTGCTGCTGCCCTGCGTGTCAGGGGCTGCCACAGTGACTCTGAACCCATCATCACGTTGTCCAGAACGCTCAGGTTGTCGGCCAGTGTGAAGTGCTGGTGCACCATGCCAATGCCAGCGGCTAGTGCAGCCTTGGGGTCGCCCGCAGGCAGGGGTTTTCCAAATACGGTGATGGTTCCAGCGTCGGCCGTGTAGTGGCCAAACAAGATGGAAACCAGTGTTGATTTGCCGGCGCCGTTTTCGCCCAAAAGCGCCAAAATTTCGCCCGCCTTGAGGTCGAGCGAAATGGCGTCATTGGCCAACAAATTGCCAAAACGCTTGCTGATGTTGGAGAGTGAAAGAACGGGATCGCTCATAAAAAACACACCCCGTGCTGCGGGGTGTGTTTCTGGTTGCAGTCAGCTCAGCGCACCTGTCATTTGGCGGTGGACTTGGGTTGGTTATCGTCCACCTTGACTGTGAACTTTCCTTCCAGGATAGCCTTTTCTTTGGCCGTCATCTTGGCCACGATATCGGCGGGCACTTTCTTCTCAAACGTGCCCAATGGCGCCAGGGACGAGCCCTTGTATTTCATCATCGAATACTGGCCGTAGTCTTCGGCAGTGAACTTGCCTTCTTTCACCAGCTGGATGGCGCGATCAGCCGATGGCTCAAAGTGCCACATGGCAGAGGCCACCACGGTGTCGGGGTACTGGGCCTGGGTGTTGATCACGTTACCAATGGCCAGCTTGCCTTTTTCCTTGGCCGCGTCCGAGACGCCAAAGCGCTCGGCGTACAGCACGTCAGCACCCTTGTCGATCATTGCAAATGCGGCTTCCTTTGCCTTGGGTGGGTCAAACCAGCTGTTGATAAAGCTCACGCTGAATTCGATTTTTGGGTTGACCTCTAAAGCACCAGCCATAAAGGCGTTCATCAGCCGGTTGACTTCGGGAATAGGAAAGCCCCCGACCATGCCAATCTTGTTGCTCTTGGTCATACCGCCAGCGACCATGCCAGACAGGTAGGCAGGCTCTTGGATGTAATTGTCAAATACGCTGAAGTTAGGCGCTGCGGGTTTACCGCTTGATCCCATGAGGAACGACACCTTGGGGAAGTCTTTGGCCACCTTGCGAGCAGCAGCTTCGACTGCGAAGGCTTCGCCCACGATCAGTGTGTTGCCAGCCGTGGCGTACTCGCGCATCACGCGCTCGTAGTCGGCATTGGACACGTTTTCGCTGGCTTTGTATTCGATATCGCCACGTGCTTCTGCCGCTTTGAGCGCGTTGTGCAGACGCCCAGCCCATTGCTGCTCGAAGGGCACGGTGTAAATACCTGCGACTTTGGGTTTGGCTTGTGCCTGCGCCAAGCCAGGAGCCATCAAGCAAACACCTGCCAGCGCAGCCAGAGCCACGGTGTGGCGGCGGGAAATTTTTAGGGACATAGGTTCTCCAAGGTTAAAAAAACTAGCAAAACAAACGCTGCTTTAGCAGCCGCCGACAAGGGCGAAACGCCCGTTGATTTTTTCGTTACCGATCTTTCAGGTGCCCGCGCGCTCCAGCATCGCGTGTAACAGCACATTGCAGCCGGCCGAGATGTGCTCGGGCTTGGCATCTTCAATCTCGTTGTGGCTGATGCCGTCCTTGCAGGGGATAAAAATCATGCCGCTGGAGGCCAGTTTGGACATGTACACCGCGTCGTGCCCTGCGCCCGAGACCACCGGCATGTTCGAGTAGCCTAGCTTGGCCGCTGAGCGCGCCACCGCCTCAATGCAGTCGGCATGAAAGCCGATGGCCGAGTAGCTCGACACCAGCTCGATCTTCACGTCCAGCCCCGTCTGGGCGGCCATGCGCGCGGCAAAGGCTTTCACTTCGTCGGCCATCTGGTCCACCAGTGCGTCAGTGGCATTGCGCAGGTCGATGCTGAACTTGACGCGCCCGGAATCACGTTGCGGCTGTTGGGGTGCACCTGCACCATGCCCACGGTGCCCCGGCCATGCGGCGCGTGGCGAAGGGCGCTGGCCACCACCTCTTGCATGATGTGCGTGGCTACCTGCAGGGCGTCGCGGCGCAGCGCCATAGGCGTGGGGCCAGCGTGGGCTTCCATGCCGGTCACGGTGCAGTCAAACCAGCGGATACCCAGCACGCCCTGGACCACGCCGATGGTGATGTCGTTGTCCTCTAGCACCGGGCCTTGTTCGATGTGCGTCTCAAAATACGCGCCAATCGGGTGGTCGCCGGGTTCTTGGTCCCCTATGTAGCCGATCCGCGCCAGCTCAGCCCCCACGCTCTTGCCCTCGGTGTCGGTGGCCGCGTACGCATGTTCCAGCGTAAAGGCCTTGGCAAACACGCCCGAGCCCATCATCACCGGGACAAAGCGCGAGCCTTCTTCGTTGGTCCAAAACGCCACCTCAATCGGCGCCTCGGTTTCAATCCCCAAGTCGTTCAGGGTGCGCACCACTTCAATACCGGCCAGTACGCCGTAGTTGCCATCAAACTTGCCGCCGGTGGGCTGGGTGTCGATGTGGCTGCCGGTCATGATGGGCGGCAAGCTGTTGTTGCGCCCGGCGCGGCGCATAAAGCCGTTGCCGATTTTGTCGATGGTGACGGTCATACCCGCCTCGCGCGCCCAACGGGTCACCAGATCACGCCCCTGCTTGTCCAGGTCGGTGAGCGTCAAGCGGCAGACGCCGCCTTTTTGGGTCGCGCCGATTTGCGCCAGCTCCATCAGCGAAGCCCACAAGCGTTCGCCGTTGATACGGATGGTAGAAATGTCCACGGTTGTTGCAGTCATGATGGTTTCCTCAAAAATTGGTCATTGCAAGACAGACCGATGTTCCGCCTAAATCCAAAAAAGCACCGAGCCGTATAAGCGCAGCCGAAGTGACGCCACCAAATGGGCTGTTAAAACTCCCCTTGCCCCCACTGGGGGTAAGGGGCTGGGGGATGGGGGCAACCACCCGCATCACCGAACCACAGCCGAAGGCCTCAAAGCCTCCGCCCGCAAGCGCGACGCAGCAAAATTCGAACTAAACGCCGGTCGCTTCACATATTTGCCTGCCCCACGCACCGCCCGCAAATCCCCCTGCACAAACACCAATTCGCCCCGGCTGATGGTGTGGCTAGGAATCCCGCGCACCGTCCGACCCTCAAAAATATTGAAATCGCCTTTGCTGTGCTGGGTTGCTGCCGACAAAGTCTTGGTACCCGCCGGGTCCCACACCACCAGGTCGGCGTCGGCGCCCACCGAGACACTGCCCTTTTGTGGGTAGAGGTTGAACAGCTTGGCGGTGTTGGCCGAGGTAATGGCCACAAACTCGCTGGGCGTCAGGCGCCCGGTGTTCACACCGGCGTCCCAGATCACCGCCAGGCGCTCTTCCACACCGCCGCATCCGTTGGGGATTTTGGAGAAATCGTCTTTGCCCGCGGCCTTTTGCGCCGCGCAGAACGTGCAGTGGTCGGTGGCGGTGGTGTGCAGGTTGCCGCTTTGCAGGCCGCGCCACAAAAACTCCTGGTTTTCTTTGCTGCGAAAGGGCGGGCTCATTACGTGGGCCGCCGCGGTGGCAAAGTCCGGGTGGCGGTACACGCTGTCGTCCACCACCAGATGGCCGGCCAGTACTTCGCCGTAGACGCGCTGGCCTCGCGCGCGGGCGCGGGCAATGGCCTCAGCCGACTCAATGCAGCTCACATGCACCACATAAATTGGCACATTGAGCACATCGGCAATCGCAATGGCGCGGTTGGCGGCTTCGCCTTCCACCATGGGAGGGCGCGACAGCGGGTGGCCTTCGGGGCCGGTGATGCCCATCTCGGCCACCTGTTTTTGTAGCAAATACACCAACTCACCGTTCTCAGCATGCACCGTGGGCATGGCGCCGAGTTCGAGTGCGCGCTTGAAGCTGTTTACCAACGTTTCGTCGTCGCACATGATGGCGTTTTTGTAGGCCATAAAGTGCTTGAAGCTGTTTACGCCCTCGTTTTGCACCAGCGTGCCCATCTCCTGGCGCACCTGCTCGCTCCACCAGGTAATGGCGACATGAAAGCTGTAATCGCCGGCTGACTTTTCAGCCCAGCCGCGCCAGTCCTGGTAGGCCTCCAGCAGGCTTTGCTGGGGGTTGGGAATCACAAAGTCGATGATGGTGGTGTTGCCCCCGGCCAAGCCCGCCGCCGTGCCGGTATAAAAGTCGTCCATGGTGGTGGTGCCCATAAAGGGCAGCTGCATGTGCGTGTGCGGGTCAATGCCGCCGGGCATCACGTACTGGCCCAGCGCGTCCACCACGGTGGCGCCTGCGGGGACGGCCAGGTTTTCACCTACTGCGGTAATTTTTCCGTCATGCGTCAGCACATCGGCAACAAAGGCACGGTCGGCGTTGACCACGGTGCCGCCACGAATCAAGAGGCTTATCATACAAAGAGTCCTTCAGAGGGCAATTCAAGGGGAAATGGGTCAGGGCTTAGAGCGTAATGCCATTGTGAACCTAGGCGTCGGCGCGCATGGGGTTGTTGGGGTGGCTGGTCCAGTCGCCGTGGGCGGCTTGCACGGGTTTGCCGGTGCGCTCGTCCATTTCGCCGGGCGAGAGGTCGCGCAGGGTGATGCAGTCGGCCACCGGGCACACGGTGACGCACAGGTTGCAGCCCACGCATTCGTCGTTTTTCACTTCAAAGTGGCGTTTGCCGTTTTTGCTGGCGGTAATGGCCTGGTGCGAGGTGTCTTCGCAGGCAATGTAGCAGCGCCCGCACTGGATGCAGCTGTCTTGGTTGATCACCGCTTTGGTAATGTGATTAAGGTTCAGGTAGCGCCAGTCCGACACCGTGGGCAGCGCCTTGCCGACGATGTCGCTTACCGCCGCAAAGCCCATCTCGTCCATGTAGTTGGACAGGCCGTCGGTCATCTCTTGAACGATTTTGAAGCCATAAACCATGGCCGCGGTACACACCTGCACATTGCCCGCGCCCAAAGCCAGGTAGTCCAGCGCGTCGCGCCAATTGCCCACGCCGCCTATGCCCGAGATAGGGATGCCGGCTGTTTGCGGGTCGCGGGCAATCTCGGCCACCATGTTCAAGGCAATCGGCTTGACCGCCGGGCCGCAGTAGCCGCCGTGCGAGCCTTTTCCACCGGTGGACGGGCTCATGGTCAGCGAATACGGGTCCACGCCGATGATGGAGTTAATGGTGTTGATCAGCGACACGGCGTCCGCCCCGCCTTTTTTTGCGGCACGCGCGGGGTGGCGGATGTCGGTGATGTTGGGCGTGAGCTTCACGATCACCGGCAGGCGGCCGTACTGTTTGCACCACTGCGTCACCATCTCGATGTACTCGGGCACCTGGCCCACAGCCGCGCCCATGCCGCGCTCGCTCATGCCGTGCGGGCAGCCAAAGTTGAGTTCGATGCCGTCAGCGCCCGTGTCTTCCACACGCGGCAATATGGCTTTCCACGACGCTTCTTCGCAGGGCACCATCAGCGACACCACCATGGCGCGGTCGGGCCACAGGCGCTTGACCTCGGCGATCTCGCGCAAGTTAATTTCCAGGTCGCGGTCGGTGATGAGCTCGATGTTGTTAAAGCCCATCAGCCGCCGGTCGGGGGTGAGCAGCGCGCCGTAGCGCGGGCCGCTGACGTTGACGATGGGCGGGCCCGCCTCGCCCAGCGTCTTCCAGACGACGCCGCCCCAGCCCGCTTCAAAAGCGCGGTTGACGTTGTAGGCCTTGTCGGTGGGCGGCGCAGACGCCAGCCAAAACGGGTTGGGGCTGTGAATGCCCGCAAAGGTGGATTGCAAATTTGCCATGGGGTGTACTTTCGCGGGTTCAGGCGTGAAGGGCTTGTTGGATGGCCGAATGGATGGAATGGGCGGCCACCTTGCCGTGCTCCACGGCTTCGACCGTCAGGTCGCGCCCGCCAAAGCGGCAGTCGCCGCCGGCCCACACCTTGGCGTGGGAGGTCTGCCCTTGCGCGTCGGTGACGATGCGCCCGCCCTTGAGCTCTAGCGCGCTGCCCAGGGGCTGCGCCACCAGGGTTTGGCCAATGGCCTTGAGCACGAGGTCGGCCTCCACAACAAAGTGCTCGCCGGTGGCGCGCAACTGGCCGTCTGCCATGTGCATGCAGCCAAATTCCAGGCCGTTGATCGCGCCACCGTCAGCCAGTAGCCGGGTCGGACTGGCCCAGTGGTGGATGTGCACGCCGTTTTCCAGTGCCCACGCCTGTTCATGGTGCGAGGCACCCATCTCGGATGCACCACGGCGGTACACGATGGTGACGGATTGGGCGCCCAGCTTTTTGGACTGCACGGCCGCGTCCACCGCCGTCATGCCGCCGCCCACTACCACCACGCGCCGGCCCACCGGCACGTTGGCCGGGTTGCTGGCCTGGCGCAGCTCGGCAATAAAGTCCACTGCGTTGCGCAAGCCGCTGGCCTGTGGCTCCGCAATACCAATGCTGTTCACGCCCCCCAGTCCTAGACCGAGAAACACGGCGTCATACTCTTTTGTTAGGGCGTCGAGCTGAAACTCGCGCCCCAGCGCCATGCCGTGGCGCACCTCAATGCCGCCAATCGACAGCAGCCATGCCACCTCTTTTTGCGCGAAATCATCGGTGGTTTTGTAGGTGGCCAGGCCGTATTCGTTCAGGCCGCCGAGCTTGGGCTGGGCGTCAAGCAGCACCACGCTATGGCCCAGGCGCGCCAGGCCGTGGGCGCAGGCCAGGCCAGCGGGCCCGGCACCCACTACCGCCACGCGGCGCCCGGTGGCAGGTGCCCGGGTAAACAAGGGTGCGCCGGGGTGGGCCATCAGGTGGTCGGTGGCGTAGCGCTGCAGCAGGCCGATTTCGACCGGCTTGTCCTCATGCGTGTTGCGCACGCAGGCCTGTTCGCACAGCACCTCGGTGGGGCACACCCGGGCGCACATACCGCCTAGCGGGTTGGACTCCAAAATGGTGCGCGCCGCGCCGCGCGGGTTGTCGTCGGCAATGCGGTGGATAAAGCTGGGCACGTCAATGCCCGTGGGGCAGGCGGTTTGGCAGGGCGCGTCATAGCAGTAGTAGCAGCGGTCGGCCTCAATCTTGGCTTGCGCCAAAGTCAGCGGCGGGTGTGCGTCGCAAAAGTTGTGGGCGTATTGCGCCGGGGGCAGACGACCGGCGTGGACCCCGGGCGTCAGAGCGTCTGCGTGCATGGTGTGGTTTCCAATCGCGTGGGTGGCATCAAAATGGCTTGGTGAACCGGCGCTGGCTGTAAAGCAGGGCGCGGCTTCGATTGCATGGTTTATTAAATCCAGTAATAATTGTTTTACCAATTGGTAAAAACCCTAAACTTGTAGCTAGCAATACCCGTACCAGAATCATGAAAACCCCGGCGCCGCGTACCACCGTCAAAACCTTGACCACCGAAGCCAGGGTTGCCAAGCCCAAAGCGGCAGAGCCCAAGGTGGCCGCGCCCAAAGTGGTGAAGGTAAGCCAGGCCCGCAAGCTGCTAGAGGCCGACATCTTGGCCGCCGCCAAGCGCCTGTTTGCCCAGCGCGGCTTTGGCGGCGTGTCTTTAGACCACATTGCGCGCGAAGTGGGCGCGTCCAAGCAAAACCTGCTGTACTACTTTCCCAGCAAAGAAGAGCTGTACCGCCGCGTGTTGCACGGCGTGCTGGACGTGTGGCTGTCGTACATGGACGCCCTGAGCCAGCGCCCCGACGACCCCGAGCAAGCGCTGCGCGAATACATAGCCGGCAAACTGCGCTTCTCGCGCGAACACCCAGACGATTCACGTGTCTACGCCAATGAAGTGGTGTCTGGCGCCCCCATTTTTTCGGCCGAAATTGCCGCGCGGGTGATACCGGCGGTGCAAGCCGACGTGGCCATCCTGAACCGCTGGGCCGAACGCGGCCTGTGCCGCCCCCTGGACGGCCGCCATTTGATGGTCTTGCTGTGGGCGTCCACCCAGGTCTACGCCGACTGGGCCAGCCAGATCAGCCTGGTGCTGGGCAAACCGGCGCTAGAAGAGGCCGACTTTGCGGCGGCTGAGGCGTTGATTGTGGATATGGTGTTGCGGACGGTGTTGTTGGGGGAGGTACCAACCGCAGCGGGTTCGACATGCGGATTGCCGCCACCGCAACCGAACACCAACTAGCAGGCAAGCCGGTATGGGAAGTGGTGGCGCCAGCCGGTGAAATGGCAGGCAAAGGCAAGAGCTGCCACTGCGGCAGCGCCCCCCGGCCACCGCTACTATCCGCCCATGTGCAGCCACTACCTGTCCGTCAACAACCCCCAGAACCTCAAAACCTACTTTGACGTCACCCCGCCGCCTGCGGGCGCCAAGGAAGACATCTGGCCCGGCTACCTGGGCGTGTTTGTGCGCCCCCACCCCCTGGCCGACGTGGGCGATGAGGCGATACCGCCCCGCGAAGCGCTGCTGGGCGCCTTTGGCTTGATTGCACATTGGGCCAGCGACACCAAAATCGCCCGTCACACCTACAACGCCCGCACCGAGACCGTGGCTGTCAAGCCCAGCTTTCGCGATGCGTGGCGGAACGCCCGGCACTGCATCATTCCTGCCGAGGCCATTTTTGAGCCCGATTGGCGTTCGGGCAAAGCCGTCGCCACCCGCATTGCGCGGGCCGACGGCCACCCCATGGGCATTGCAGGCCTGTGGGCCTGGTGGAAAAGCCCCCTAGGTGATGTGCTCCACAGTTTCACCATGCTGACCATCAACGCCGACGCGCACCCGCTGATGAACCAGCTGCACAAGCCTGCAGACGAAAAACGCATGGTGGTGATCCTGCCGGAAGCGCGCTACGCCGACTGGCTGAATGCCACACCCGACCAAAGCAAGGACTTTTTCCGGCCCTACCCCGCCGAGAGCCTGCAGGCCACGCCCCTGTCCTGAGTGCGTGGGCGCTGCCCGATGGCAAGTTTCAAAGTACTTCCGCGCAAAAGCCCGCCGGTGTCAGGATGCGGGTGCGACCGACGCTGACACGTTGCAGCAGTCCGGCGCGGCGATCACCCGTGACAAGGTAATCAGCCTCGCCAACCAATGCCATGGCTAGCAGGAATGTGTCGTTTGGATCGTTCAGACCCGCGCCCTCGGGCTGCGGCAAGGCGCCCAGCACGAGGGCGCGCTGCATATTGTTCACCATGGTGCCCACGCGGTGGGCTGGCAACAGGATTTTGAGCTTGGGGTAGCGGCTCGCGCGGCGCAATTCATCGAGCTGATACGCAGACGTCACCAGTTCAAAGCGCGCAGCACGCCAGGCCCGGTAGATCTGGTCGGGCGCGCCGCCGGGCGATATCAACGCGCCTAGTAGCACGTTGGTGTCCAAAATGACGCGCATCAATGCTCACGCGCCCACTGCACTGCCTCGTCAATCAGGTCATTTAATTCAGCCTCGCCCATGCCTGTGGCAGCGCCCTTGGCCTGTTCTACCGCTTTTTCCAGCAGATAGGCGCGAACCGCCTCCTCAATAAAGCGCGACAAATCGCCTTTGCGCCCCCCGCCCTGCGCTGCGATAAACATGCGTACAGATTGGTCGGTGTCAGGAGACACGGCGATGTTCCAGCGAACGGATTCCATAGTTTCTCCGGTGTTTGGGTGTTTATACACCGAAACACCGGCACCAGAATACCTACTCCACCGTCACCGACTTCGCCAAGTTCCGGGGTTTGTCCACATCCGTCCCCCGCGCACACGCCGTGTGGTACGCCAGCAGTTGCAGCGGCACCACGTGCAGGATGGGCGAGAGCACGCCGTAGTGTTCGGGCATGCGGATGACGTGGATGCCTTCGCTGCTGTCGATGCGGGTGTCGGCGTCGGCCAGCACATAGAGCACACCGCCACGGGCGCGCACCTCGTGCATATTGCTTTTGAGCTTTTCCAACAACGCGTCATTGGGCGCCACGGTAACCACCGGCATGGCGCTGGTCACCAGCGCTAGCGGGCCGTGCTTGAGTTCACCTGCGGCATAGGCCTCGGCGTGGATGTAAGTGATTTCTTTGAGCTTGAGCGCGCCTTCTAGGGCGATGGGGTAATGCGTGCCCCGGCCCAAAAACAGTGCGTTTTCTTTGGACGCAAACTCTTGCGCCCAGGCGATCACCTGCGGTTCGAGGGCCAGCACCGCCTGCAGGGCGGCGGGCAGGTGGCGCATGTCTTTCAGGTGGTCGGCCTCGTCGGCGTCGGTGAGCAGGCCTTTGGTTTGCGCCAGTGCCAGGGTCAGCAAAAACAGCGCCGCGAGCTGGGTGGTAAAGGCCTTGGTCGATGCCACGCCAATTTCTGTGCCCGCACGGGTGACATAGGCCAGCTTGCACTCGCGCACCATGGCCGAGGTGGCCACATTGCAAATGGTCAGCGTGTGCGCCATGCCCAGGCTTTGGGCGTGGCGCAGCGCGGCCAGGGTATCGGCGGTTTCGCCCGACTGGCTGAGCGTGACCACCAGCGTGCGCCCATCAGGCACCGAGTCGCGGTAGCGGTATTCGCTGGCTATTTCGACCTGGCACGGCAGTTTGGCAATGGCCTCGATCCAGTACTTGGCCACGCAGCCGCTGTAGTAGCTGGTGCCGCAGGCCAAAATTAGCACCCGGTCAATGGCCTTGAAGACGCTGTAAGCGCCGTCGCCAAACAGCTCGGGCGTGATGCCTTCCACGCCCTCTAGGGTGTCGGCCACAGCGCGTGGTTGCTCAAAAATCTCTTTTTGCATGTAGTGGCGGTAGGGGCCGAGTTCGGCCGCGCCGCTGTGGGCTTGCACCGTGTGCACTGGGCGTGTTACCGGGCGGCGGGTGCGGTCTTCGATCCAGTATTTGCCCAGCTGAATGTCCACTGCTTCGCCTTCTTCGAGGTAGACGATCTGATCCGTCACCCCGGCCAGTGCCATGGCGTCGCTGGCCAAAAAGGTTTCGCTATGGTCTTTGCCCACGCCCAAGATCAGGGGCGAACCGGCGCGTGCGCCCACCACGCGGTGCGGCTCGTCCTTGTGGAACACTGCCACTGCGTATGCGCCGTGCAATTGCGCCAGCGCGGCCTTGACGGCGTCAAACAAGTCGCCCTGGTACAGGCTGTCCACCAGGTGGGCGATCACTTCGGTGTCGGTTTGGCTGGCAAAGACATAGCCCTTGGCCTGTAGCGCGGAGCGCAGGGCGTCGTGGTTTTCGATGATGCCGTTGTGCACCAGCGCCACGCGCGCCACGCTGCTGGCATCCGCCGCCGCGCCGGGGCCGTGGCTGAAGTGCGGATGCGCGTTGTGCACCGCTGGCGCGCCGTGGGTGGCCCAGCGGGTGTGGGCGATGCCGGTGCCGCCTTCTATGTGGTCGGTTTGCACCTGCTCCATCAGCTCCGACACGCGGGCCGTGCTGCGCGCGCGGCGCAGGCCGCCCTGGGGCTGGCCCAGACTGGCAGCGTGCACCGCCACACCGCAGGAGTCATAGCCCCGGTATTCCAAGCGCTGCAGGCCTTGGACCAGGATGGGAACGATGTTGCGGGTAGAAACGGCGCCGACGATGCCACACATAAGAAACTCCACAAAAGCTAAGGTGGGGAGTTTAGGTAAGACTAAGGAAAATTAATGAATGAATAAGTATATTTATTGAACTAAAATTTCATAAAGTAAACTGTATAAAATAAAAAATACTTAATAATAAGTTTATGGAACAAAATTTCTTAGATGCTACCGACCTGAAGCTGCTCGACGCCTTGCAGCACGACGCCTCGCGCAGCAACCTGGCGCTGGCGGCACTTGTGCACATCTCGCCTCCCACCTGCTTGCGTCGCGTCAAACGGCTGCAAGACCAAGGCTGGATCGAGCGCCAGGTGGCGGTCTTGAACACCGATCGACTGGCCACCCTGCAAGGTCAAGGTTTGAGCGCGCTGGTGGAAGTGACGCTGGACCGCCAGGGCGCCGAGCACCTGGACGCCTTTGAGGCCCGCGCCGTGGCAGACGCGGCGGTACAACAATGCTGGCGCGTGTCGCCGGGGCCAGACTTTGTGCTCGTGATCCAGGCGCGCGACATGCCCGACTACTTGGCCACCACCCAGCGCCTGCTGACCCAAGACGCCAATGTGCGCAACGTGAAGGCGTTTTTTAGCCTGAAGCGGGCCAAGTTCACCAGCACCTGGCCACTTATGTAGCCTTTGGGCGAGGCCTTATTTGGGCTTCTTGGCTGGTCGCGCCCAGTTGGCAAGGTTGACCTGCTTGCCGCGCGCCACGCCCAGGGCGCCCGCAGGCAGGTCCTTGGTGATGGTGGAGCCGCCGCCCACAGTGGCGCCCGCGCCCAGGGTGACCGGGGCCACCAGCACGCAGTTGCTGCCCACGTGTACGTCGGCCTCTATCGTGGTGCGGTGCTTGTTGGCGCCGTCGTAGTTGGCGGTGATGCTGCCCGCGCCAAAGTTGACGCGCTCACCCACCGTGGCGTCGCCCAGATAGGCCAGGTGGTTGGCCTTGGCGCCTGCGGCCAACGTAGAGTTTTTCACCTCGACAAAATTGCCGATATGCACTTGCGCACCCAATTGCGCGCCGGGGCGCAGGCGGGCAAACGGGCCTACTAGCGCGCCCTCGCCAACCTGCACGCCCAAGGCGCCGCCGTCAATGTGTGTGAACGGGTGGATAACCGCTCCGGCCTCAATCGTGCAATTGGCCAGCACGCAATGGGCGCCGATGGTCACGCCGTCGCCCAGCGACACCGCGCCCTCAAAGATGCAATTGACGTCAATTTCCACGTCCGTGCCGCAAGTCAGGCGCCCGCGAATGTCCAGGCGCGCTGGGTCGGCCAGGCGCACACCGGCTTCCATCAGCGCCAGCGCTTGGCGGCGCTGGTAGGCGCGCTCCAGCTCGGCAAGCTGCACCGGACTATTGATGCCGGCCACTTGCACCGCGTCGGTGGTTTTTTGCGCCAACACCCGCACGCCGTCTTGCACGGCAAATTTCACGATGTCCGTGAGGTAGTACTCGCCCTGGGCGTTGCGGTTGTCTAGGCGCGCCAGCCAGACTTTGAGCAGTCCTGCGGGCACGGCCATGATGCCGCTGTAGATCTCAGTGATGGCGCGCTGCTGCGCACTGGCGTCTTTGTGCTCGACGATCGCGCTCACCGCATTACCGGCGCGCACCACGCGGCCATAGCCGCTCGGGTCAGGCAGATCGATGGTCAGCAGCGCCAGGTGTTGCCCGGCGCACAGCGCAATCAGCGCTTGCAAGGTGTCGGCTTGGGTGAGTGGCACATCGCCTGAGAGCACCACCACCACGCCATCGTCGCCCAGGGCGTGCACGGCTTGTTGCACTGCGTGGCCGGTGCCTAACTGCGGCTCCTGGCGCACAAATTTCAGCGCCAACGTGCCTGCCAATGGCGACAGAGCCGCCTCCACCTGCCCGGCACCGTGGCCGGTAATTACTACGGCAGAGCGCGCCTGCAGTTGTTGCGCGGTAGCCAGTACATGCTGCACCAGCGGCACATGCGCTAGGCGCTGCAAGACCTTTGGCAGGCGGCTTTTCATGCGTGTGCCTTTGCCGGCGGCCATGATGACCACATCCACCGGGTGTTCGCCGTGCGGGCTGTGCGTTATGGGGTCGGCGGGCTGAAATAGACTCACGGGTATGCCTTATTTGTATCAATTTGCACCCCGGCAAGTGGCGGGGTACGTTCCTTGGATTATCCGCGCGCTCCGCCTGCCCATGCTGCTGGTGCTGCTGGGCGCCGCGCTGGCGCTGGGTGGTTGCTCGGCGCTGCGCCTAAGCTACAACAACGCGCCCGAGCTTTTGCACTGGTGGCTTGACGGTTTCGCCGATTTTGACAAGGCCCAAAGCCAGCGTGCCCGCGCCGATTTGGCCGAGCTGGCGCGCTGGCACCGGCGCGAGGAATTGCCCTTGGTGGCAGAACTGTTGCAAAGCGCGCAGGCGCTGGCGGCTCAGTCGCCCAGCGGGGCGCAAATTTGTGCGCTTTACGAGCGCAGCGTGGTGCGCATGGAGGCGGTGGTGGAGCACGCTTTGCCTGCCGCCGCAGCGGTGGCGCTCACCTTGCAGGCGGGCCAGTTGCGCGCCATGGAGGCCACTTTCGACAAAAACAACCGCAAATGGCGCGAAGAGTGGCTGAGCACGGACGGTGACAGCATGGCGCGGCGCACCCAAAAAATCCGCGAGCGGCTAGAAGATTTTTACGGGGCTTTGACCCCCGGCCAAGTGCGCCAGTTGCAAGCCAACATGGAAAAATCAGGCGCCGATGAGCCCTTGCACTACCGCGAAATCCTGCGCCGCCAACGCGACATTGTGGAAACCTTGGCCACGCTGCGCCAGACTGACGCCAGCACCGCGCAAACCGCTTTGGCAGCGCTGGCCAAAGGCTACTTTCATTCTCCCGACGCCGCATACCGGGTATACAAAGACCGCGCGGTGGAGCAAACCTGCGATGCCATGGCCGAGCTGCAACGCAGCGCCACGGCCCAGCAACGCAAAAATATGGTTAAGGCCTTGCAGGGCTACAGCCGCGACGTGCATGCGCTGATGGCGCAAACCCCCTAGTTCAAGCGGCTTGAAATCTGTCCTGCGGCGCCGCTAGCGTTCTATACGCCCTGGGTGATCCACCGGCCAGGCCACGCCGTAATCGGTGAGCACCGCGTCCAATGGAATGTCATGGGCTTCAGGCTCAAAATCGGGCACGTAGCCAACCCCAAACCCCAGGCCCACGGTAAATGGGCGTGGCTCCAGACTCGCGAGCATGCGGTCGTAAAAGCCCCCACCGTAGCCAAGCCGGTAGCCCCCCGCGCTGTAGCCGATGCAGGGCACGAAAAGCAAGCTTGGCGCCACCATTTCGGTGTCTTTGGGTTTGGGAATGCCGTAGGCGTCGTCTTCCATGGGGCAACCGGGGTACCAGGTGTGGAAGGTCATGGTTTTGTGTAGCTTGTTGATCACCGGCAGCGCAATGCAGCGGCGCTGCGGCGCGTCGTTGAGCTCGCCATCCTCTTTCCAGCGGTGCAGCGCGGGCAAGGGATCAAATTCGCCCTTGATCGGCCAGTACGCGCCGATGGTGGTGTCGGTTCGTCCCACCAACCACACCCGCATGACCCGCAGCAACAGCTCGCCGCGGTGCAGGCGGTCGGGCAAGGCCATGCGCTGCTCCAGCAGGCGCTTGCGCAAGGCTTTTTTGTCAAAACCTGGCTTGTCCATAGAGTTGTCCATAATCAGCCCATGCAGTTATTTCGATCCATTTTGGCAGCATTAGCCGCCTGCGGGCTGCTGTTTTGTACAGCCTCACCCGCCCGCACCCAATCCCTTGACATCAGCCATGCCGACCAGGCCGTGCTGGACATGGCACAGGCCTACAAGCAACGCGACATCAAACGCATGGCTAGCTTGCTGAGTGCCACCAAAGGCTCGCCCCTCGAGCCCTGGGCCGCCTACTGGGAGCTGTCTGCGCGGCTAGACACCGCAAGCAAGGCCGAGATCGAGGGCTTTTTGTCCCGCTGGGCTGGCAGCTACCAAGAAGACCGCCTGCGCGCCGACTGGCTGATGCAGCTCGGACGCAACCGCGAGTGGTCCGCCGTGCGCCAGCAGTTTGCCCAGTACCGCATGGGCGACGACCGCGCCATAGCCTGCTACGGCTTGTGGAGCGACTGGCAAGCCACCGGCGCCGACGTGGCCGCGCAGGTGCAAGACCTGTGGCTGGCCCAGCGTGAACCCGACGAAGCTTGCGCTGGTGTGGCCGAGGAACTGCTTAAGGCAAAAAAAATGCCTAGCCAGACAGCCTGGGTGCGCGCGCGCCTGGGCATGGAAAACGACCGACTGAAGGTGACGACGCAAGCGGTGGGCGCGCTGAACGAAAAATGGGTCAAAACGGTCAACGCCATTTACCTCAACCCGGGTAAATACCTGGGCGACAAGTTCACGGCGCTGCGGCCCCAGACGCGCGAATTTGTGTCGCTGGCGTTGATCCGCCAGGCCTATCTGGAGCCGCAAGATGCAGCCATCGAAGTAGAAAAATTGCGTTGGCGTGCCCAGCTGACGGCCGAAGAGCGCAGCTGGATCTGGGGTGTGATCGGCAAGCGCGCAGCGCAAAAAGGCTTGGACACCGCGCTGGGTTTTTACGCCAAAGGCCGCTTTGACCAGATGCACGAGGACCACGTACTGTGGGCCGCGCGCGCTGCCCTGCGCGCCGGACAATGGGCGCAGGTGCAGCAGGCCATTGCGTCCTTGCCGCAGGCCTTGCGCAAAGAGCCCGGCTGGGTCTATTGGCATGCCCGCGCTTTGCTGGCGCAGCGCGCGGGCGAATCGGTGCGCAGCCAAGCGCAGGCGGACTTGCAAAGCATTGCCGGGGTGCGCGGTTTTTATGAGCAGCTTGCGCTTGAAGAACTCGGCCAGCGCAGCAGCGCGCCGCCGCGCCCCATGCCGCCCAGTGCCGAAGAAAAAGACGCTGCACGCCAAAACCCCGGTCTGCAGCGCGCCTTGCAAGCCATAGCCCTGGGCCTGCGAAGCGAGGGCGTGCGCGAGTGGAACTACAGCATCAGCTTGCACGCTAAAGGCGGGATGGACGACCGCAGCCTGCTGGCTGCTGCGGACCTGGCCTGCCACGCCGAGGTGTGGGACCGCTGCATCAACACCAGCGAGCGCACCAAGGGCTTTATTGACATCGAGCAGCGTTTCCCCATGCCGTTCAAGGCTGCCGTCACCGCGCGGGCCCAAAGCATTGGCCTCGATCCGGCCTATGTGTACGGCCTGATCCGCCAGGAGAGCCGTTTCATCATGGACGCCAAGTCGGGCGTGGGCGCCGCCGGTCTGATGCAGGTGATGCCGGCCACGGCCAAGTGGACGGCCAAGAAAATCGGCATGGCGGATTTCACGCCCGCAAAAATCAACGAGCGCGATACCAATATTGCCATCGGCACGGGCTATCTCAAACTGGTGCTCGACACGTTTGGCGGCTCTATGCCACTGGCAGCGGCGGCCTATAACGCAGGCCCCAGTCGCGCGCGGGCTTGGCGCGGCGCAAGCGGTGCCCCGGCTTTGGAGGCCGCCATTTGGGCAGAAAATATTCCGTTCAACGAGACGCGCGACTACGTGAAAAAAGTGCTGTCCAACACCACCCTGTATGCCGCAGTGCTCAGCGGCCAGCCGCAGTCCATCAAGGCGCGCCTGGGCAACGTGGGGCCGGTGGATGCCGCAGTGCCCGAACTCGGCCTTGATTTGCCCTGACGCATTCGCAATATTTACAAGGAGGTGCGAGATGCTCAAGCTCTATGTCGGTAACAAAAATTATTCGTCCTGGTCCATGCGCCCCTGGGTGCTGATGACCCAGGCGGGCATCGCGTTTGAGGAGGTGATGGTGCGCTTTGATGCCTTCACGCCCGAGTCGCAGTTCAAACACACGCTGGGTCCGATCAGCCCGGCGGGCAAGGTGCCGGTGCTGCAAAGCGGCGCACTCGCCGTGTGGGACACCCTGGCCATTGCCGAAACCCTGGCCGAAATGTTTCCCGACAAACACCTCTGGCCGCGCGAAGCGGCAGCACGCGCCCACGCGCGCAGCATTTGCGCTGAAATGCACTCCGGCTTTATGGGCCTGCGCGCTAACTGCCCCATGAACATCGAAGCCCATTTGCCCGAGCAAGGCGCGCTGATCTGGCGCGACACGCCCGCCGTGCGCGCCGACGTGGCGCGCTTGGAATACATGTGGTGCGAATTGCTGCAGGCCCACGCAGGCCCGCTGCTGTTTGGCGAGTTCAGCATTGCCGACGCCTACTTCGCGCCGGTGTGTATGCGCATCAAAACCTACGCCCTGCCGGTGCCGGACGCCATCAAGGCCTATGTGGAGTGCGTATGCGCGCTGCCCGGCGTCAAGGCATGGGTCGATGGTGCGCTGGCCGAGCACGACTTTCTGGACTTTGAAGAGCCCTACCGGCTGCACCGCTGACTGGCGTCCCGGGTCACCATGCAAACCTACCTTGTCGGCGGCGCGGTGCGCGACCATTTGCTGGGCCTGCCGGTGCAAGACCGCGACTGGGTGGTGGTGGGTGCCACGCCCGAGCAGATGGTGGCGCAGGGCTTTGTGCCGGTGGGGCGGGATTTTCCGGTGTTTTTGCACCCGCAAACGCATGAGCAATACGCCCTGGCCCGCACCGAGCGCAAAAGCGGCTCCGGCTACCGGGGTTTTGTGGTCCACGCCGACCCGAGCGTCACCCTGGAGGAAGACCTGGCCCGGCGCGACCTGAGCATCAACGCCATGGCCGCGCGCCCCCTGGGTGACGGCAGCAACACTCCCGATATCACCACCCTGGTCGACCCCTGCGGCGGCCAACGCGACCTAGCAGCCCAATTGCTGCGCCACGCCAGCCCGGCGTTTGCCGAAGACCCGGTGCGCATCCTGCGGCTGGCGCGCTTTGCGGCGCGCTTTGCGCAGTTCACG
>Ga0214919_10004225_pt1 | contig 21111 bp, 18 predicted proteins | sample LL1503_MetaG_FD_177994 | JGI IMG/M metagenome (GOLD analysis project Ga0214919, IMG submission 177994) | Freshwater microbial communities from Lake Lanier, Atlanta, Georgia, United States - LL-1503 | ecosystem: Environmental > Aquatic > Freshwater > Lake | place: USA: Georgia | collected... | reverse complement strand
CGGCTTATCTCTCAACACAATTCGGAAACGAATTACTCCAGTGTTTATCTCTCTTGCTGTGCTTGTCACCTCTATTGGTGCTGGCGTCACCGTTAATCCCTTCGGGTTTTCTGAGAAGCACTTTTATGTCGTGGCTGCAGTTTCCATTGCAAACGCATTCATAATCCTTCTTCTCTCGTTCATTCCTCGTGATGGATACGTTGCTGGGGTGGTAGTTGCGGCAGTGTGTCTCATTGTCAGTGCGTATCCGATGGCACAGCAGCAAAGGCACAGCGATCTCCTTCTCACACGAACAAACCTTTTTGTCACTGAATCAGTAGAAACCATGCGTGACACAACCGAAGTGGGAGCGAGTATCGCCACTATTTGGGCCGGTGTTCCCGCCTACTATTCGCATCGAACAATGCTTGATCTTCTTGGCAAGAATGACACGTTCATTGCCAGTAGTGCCCCTCATGGAGCCTTTTTTCCAGGGCACAACAAATGGGATTACAACTACAGCATTGGCGAACTGCAGCCAGATGTTATTTTTCAAACATTTGATCGAGGTCTAGAAAAGAACCTTCACCAACGAATCATTAACTGGGGATACAAGAAAATGTGTCCAACCACCGGCACGTTTGGCTCGCAGGGTTACTACTACCGCACAAACAGCACGCAAATTAAGTGGGCATCCCTGCAAGAATGTGGATAGAAGCATTAGCGCTTGATTAGGTTTGCAAACCATTCGTCAGGGTTTTCAATGCGCCCACGTAATGAATCCCACGTGTGCGCGATTCCGTCTCGACCACGTTGCGGGTGAGAAGCAATATGGTCTGCAACGGCACGCGAACGGTTTATTACTTCACTGTCTGCAATTACTTCTGACACAAGACCAAGTGCAACCATGTCGGCGCCCACTATGCGATCGCCAACCAGAACAACACGGTCTGCAATTGCTCGTGAATGTTTCAAGTGCAGCCAGGCTTGACACATTGGGGCCGGAACTCCCATAGCAATTTCACCTACTTGCAGAAATGAAGACTCCCCCGCCACAACAATGTTTGCGGCAAGCGCAAGAGCTGCACCAGCATTGATGGCATATCGCTCAAGGGCGACAACCACAGGCACGCGACATTTGTAGATGGCAGCATGCACTTCTACCCACGCTGTCAGCGGTTCATTCTTTAGGTCTGCACCTGCGACCTTGAGGTCGATACCACTACAGAAAGCTCCACCAGAGCCAGACAACAAGATGCATCCAACATCAGATGGAACATTCAGAAACGCATCACGTAATTCAGCGGCTAGCTGTTGTGTAATTGCGTTCTTTCGGTCCGGGCGATTCAGAATTATGTCAAGACGATTCCCTGCTCGCTCAACAATGACGTTCTGTTCGCTCATGGCGAGTACTACCGACCTGGCTTGTATGTTCCGTACACGTCACGAAGAGCATCACTGACTTCACCGAGTGTTGCGTGGGCACGCAAGGCCTCTTTCATCGGAATCAGAATGTTGTCGGTACCGCGCGCAGCTGCACGAACTTCTTCAAGAAGCGCTGCAACCTTTGCGTGGTCGCGATTTTCCTTGAACTTCTTCAGACGTGCCAACTGGCCAATAGCAAGACTTGGGTCAATTGGGAACACATTGGGCTCCCCTTCGCCTTCTACTGTGAACTTATTGACTCCAACAATGACGCGCTCGTCATCATCAATTGACTTTGTGTACTCATACGCACTTTGTTCAATTTCATCCATTTGGAAGCCAGCTTCAATGGCGTCAACAGCGCCCCCCATTGCATCAATGCGCTCGATGTATTCCCATGCAAGGCGTTCCACTTCATCAGTGAGTGTTTCAACAAAGTACGAACCAGCAAGTGGGTCAGGTGTATCAGCTACTCCGCTTTCATACCCAATGACTTGCTGAGTGCGTAATGCGATTCGGGCTGCTTCTTCGGTCGGTAGTCCAAGTGCCTCGTCGTAACCATTTGTGTGAAGACTCTGTGTTCCGCCCATCACTGCCGCAAGTGACTGCAAAGCAACGCGCACCACGTTGTTCAGTGGTTGCTGAGCAGTCAAGGTACTGCCACCTGTTTGCGTATGGAATCGCAGCAACTTGCTCGACTCCTTCTTTGCACCAAATCGTTCAGTCATGATTTTGTGCCACATGCGACGGCTGGCGCGGAACTTTGCCACTTCTTCAAAGAAGTTGTTGTGGCCGTTCCAGAAGAACGACAAGCGTGGTGCGAAATCATCGACATCGAGACCTGCATCAACCGCTGCCTGAACATATGCAATTGCATTTGCCAACGTAAATGCAATTTCTTGAACAGCAGAACTGCCAGCTTCACGAATGTGATACCCAGAGATAGAAATGGTGTTCCATTTCGGAATGTTCTGCGCGCAATACGCAAAAATATCAGTAATGATGCGCATCGAAGGACGCGGTGGGTACACGTATGTACCGCGAGCGATGTATTCCTTCAACAAGTCGTTCTGAATTGTTCCGCTAATGGCAGACGACGGCACACCTTGCTCTTCTGCAACCAATTCATACATCAACAACAGAACTGCAGCAGTTGAGTTGATTGTCATAGAGGTCGACACTTTGTCGAGAGGTAGATCCTTCAACAACATACGCATGTCTTCGAGCGTGTCGATAGCAACTCCTACTTTGCCGACCTCGCCTTCGCTTCGTGCGTGGTCTGAGTCGTAGCCCATTTGAGTTGGCAAGTCGAAGGCACATGACAATCCTGTTTGGCCGGCCTCAAGAAGAAACTTGAAACGCAGGTTCGTTGATTCGGCAGAACCGAATCCGGCGTACTGACGCATGGTCCACAATTTGCCGCGGTACATCGTGGGGTACACGCCACGGGTATACGGCGCAGTTCCGGGAAGACCCAATTGAGTTGCGGGGTCCCAGCCGGCGAGGTCATCGGCCGAATAGAGAGGGGCAATGTCAATGCCAGAGTCAGTGCGCTTTATTTCATCAGCCATGGGGGTCAATCGTACGAGCCGCCACCGCTAGCGACATATTCCTGGAAATTCTTAGGATGCAGCGACCAGGCTGATTTCGATGAGCCACTCTGCACGGGCAAGTGCAGGAACGGTCACCAGAGTGCTTGCCGCCCTGTGATCTGCCATCACTTCATCGCGTACGGCCATTACAGAGGCCAGATCAGCTGTCAGAGTGTCTCGCGCCACGACATATGTGGTGATGCTCACGATGTTTGTGACGCCCATCTGGGAGGCGCGCAGGATTTCGAGCAGATTGGCCCACACCACACGTGTTTGGCCTTCTAGGGAGGGAGGAACCGTGCCATCGGGCATTGTCGGCACAACCCCGGAGGTGAAGACCATCGACTGCGCAGCATCTACTTTCACGGCGTGCGCATATTTGGCAGCCGGAGCCCCCATGTGTTCTGGCTGAATTTGGCTTATTCCCATACCAACCATTGTGGCGTATTGTGAGGCCATGACCATCACACCAGATGCACCCGTAGAAACCCGCATGATCGACGGCATTCCGTTGACTCCAAAGCAGGTCACCATTCTTGGCCAAGAAGCTCTTGCTCCTGCCGCCAACGTCGCAGAAGAGCGTCTTCGTCGCAAGCAAAAACTTGCTGGCGCATTGCGCATCTTTGGACGACTCGGATTCGGTGAAGGCGTTGCCGGACACATCACCGTCCGTGACCCTGAATTTCCTGATCACTTCTGGGTGAACCCACTTGGCTTGTCATTTCGTCACATGCGAGTGTCAGACCTCATCTTGGTAAACCATCACGGTGAAGTTGTGTATGGAAAGTACGCAGTGAACCGCGCAGCATATGTCTTGCACGCAGCCGTACATACAGCGCGTCCTGATGTCATTGCAGCAGCGCATGCACACTCCGTCTACGGAAAAGCATTCAGCTCACTCGGTATTCAACTTGATGCACTTACTCAAGACTCATGTGCGTTCTACGAAAACAATGTCGTTATTTCAGAACATGGTGGCGCAGTGGTATTCGAAGAATCAGCAGGGCGTGACTTTGCTGAAGCATTCGGAAACAACCGCGCAGCCATTCACCAAAACCATGGCCACTTCACAGTGGGCGCGAGCGTTGATGAAGCAGTGTTCTGGTTTGTTTGTTTCGAACGGTGTGCACAGGCGCAACTTGCAGCAATGGCTGCTGGTACTCCGAAACACATCCCTCATGACTCAGCTGTGTACACGCGCGAGAACGCCGGCAACGCCATGACAGGTTGGGCACACTTCCAGCCGCTCTGGCAAGAGATTTGCCGCACAGATCCTGATCTCTTCGATTAATTAGCGACAGTCTTTCGTGACCTCACATGAGAGGTTGCGCGCTGATCGTATTTTCAACGCCGCACCTCCCGAACTTTTCTTCATACTGTCTGCGATTGCCCAATACACGGGTGCAATCATTGCAGTTCGTTTGTTCGACGACATCTCCCCTGCCACAGTTGCGTGGTTACGAGTACTGAGCGCGTCTGTAATTCTTCTTGCGTTCTCATTTCGGAAATCACACGCACGATGGACTCGTCGCGAACTGTATTGGGTCGCTGCATTTGGCGCATCAACTGCATTAATGAACCTGTTCTTTTATTTAGCAATTGACCGCCTTCCATTGGGCAAAGGCGTCACCATTGAATTCATCGGACCAATAACGGTTGCCGCGCTTCGCACGCGTTCAGTGCGCAATACAGTTGCTTTGTTGTGTGCAGCAGTCGGTGTAGTTGTTTTAGGCGGCGTTGAACTAGGAAACGAGCCGCTAGGACTTGTATTTATCTTGGCTGCATCAGTGATGTGGGCTGGCTACATCGTGATGGGTTCACGTGTTGCACTCGCAGACAGGGGCGTTTCGGGCCTCGCACTTGGTTTGCTTTTCGGAGGCATCGTCATCACACCGTTTGCTGCAGGTGATGCAGGTGCAGCATTTTCAAGCGGCAAAATTCTGATCGGATGCATTCTCGTTGGATTATTGTCAAACGCAATTGGTTACGGCATTGATCAATCAACGCTTCGCCGAATTCCCATCCGCCGTTTCTCTGTCATGTTGGCGTTACTTCCTGTCTGCGCTGCAATCTTTGGATTTGTATTCCTCAATCAATCTCCAAGCGTTCTTGACCTACTCGGAATGGCTTTAGTTTTAACGGGCGTTGCAGTACAAGAGCGAGACGAGACAGACCGCCACCATGAGGTGGTCGAGACCACCTAGCGTGGTATCTCATGGCATCTCCGACAAGACCTCTTTGCCGTGTCGGCACATTGCTGATGTTTGTATCGCTACTCACATCCTTTATCGCATCAGGTCCGAACACAGCCGTTCAGGCCGAACCATTACCTCCTCTCGGCATTGTGATTCGCGGTCACGGAAACGGTCACGGTCGCGGCCTTAGCCAATATGGTGCTCTTGGTTGGGCAACGAAGCTTGGATCATCGTGGCAAGACATTTTGAATTTCTATTACGGCGGAAGCGGCCGTGTCCTTGCAACGCTCACCGAAGCTGATGCAGCAGCCACTCCAGGCGGTGTCATGAGCGTTCGGCTTCAAACTCTTGACGCACGACCGACGGCGGTTATTTCTGATAACAGCACCGCATCATGGACAGGCGCCACCGGTACATACGGCGCGCTTGTCGCACGCATGGTGTCTACGAATGTGTATGACGTGTACGGCGCGGCCACAGCTACTTGCGCCCCAGACACCGACAACCCAACAGGATTCACGCTGATTGGCGACAACGTTGCAGGCCCGATTGATTTTGTGTCAGCACAAGGTTCTGTTCCGACTGCCGTTTCCCCCACAGACTTACTCGGGTTATGTGAACCGCCGTCAACTGCGTACACGACCGGACGTATTCGTTATTACCGAGGCAGCATTCGTGCAACTGTCGACATTGTGGGCAATCGCCGAACAGTAAACCTTCTTAACTCTGAGTCTTATTTGCGAGGAGTAGTTCCTCGTGAGTCTCCTGCCGGCTGGGGCGACATAGGCGGCGGGCTTGGCATGAATGCACTACGCGCACAGTCAGTTGCAGCCCGTAGCTACTCACTATCTGAGGCTCGATACACATATGCCAAAACATGTGACACCGAAGATTGTCAGGTCTACGGCGGAGCCGGGTTACGAAACGTTGGTTCTAAAACCGCAAGCGTGATTGAAGACAAACGATCCGACCTCGCCATTACCGATACTGCGGGATACGTCGTTAAAGATTCGCGTAACACAATCATGCGAACCGAATTCACTTCGTCAAATGGTGGACGAACTGCAGGCGGACAATTCCCAGCGCAAATCGACAACGGCGATATTGCAGCCGATGCTGCGTTGCAGTCATGGTCTCGACTTTTATCCGCTAGCGCTATTCAAAAGGCATACCCCTCTATCGGTGTTTTCACTACAATGACCACAGCACATGACGGGCTGGGTGGCGACTGGAACGGTTACGCCACGTCTGTCATCATCACAGGCACAGCCGGCACTGTTACTCGTACAGGGGGGCAATTTCGTAGTGACTTCGATTTGAACTCATCCTGGTTCGAGGCGTTTCCCGTTGCGGCTGCAGACCCAGCATCGCCTCCAGTCGGTTCAATTCTCTTTGTCGGTGACTCTGTTGGCGAAAGTATCGCAACCGAATTCGCCGCGATTGTCACGCCGGCGTATCCAGTGATGAATTTTCAATCGTGTGCAGGGCGTGGCATGGCTGGTGCTAGTTGTCTCTTTGCTGTTACTGCACCACAAATCAATACTGATGGTGTTGGTGTTGTCAATTCATTTGACGCGCCCGCGATCGCGATTGTTGAACTGGGATACAACGATGACCCTGCAACATTTGATGGCAAAGTTCAGCAGATGTTGGCTGCACTCATCTCTAAAGCAGTACAACGAGTGATATTTGTCAATATGTCCACGCGTTCAACCAAACGAAGCTATGCAAAGTCGAATGAAGCATTGGCTGCTGCAGCCGCAAAGAACCCGGGCATCACCATCTTTGATTGGAATACAGCCTCTTCAGCTGTAAACCAATGGAGATGGTTTGACAACACATCATTGTGTTGTTTCGTTCACTTATCTACAACAGGGCAAGCGGAGTTCGCTTTGTTTTTGCGTCAACAACTTGATGCATTACGTCCCGCCGGCTCACTGCCTACTACCGCTGCCGTTGCGCCACTGATGTTGGGTCTTCCCCTTGCGAAAAAAGATGCTGGCGCCATGGTCGCTGTCGTTCAGAAGAAACTGAATCTCACACTTAACCTTGTGGGTAAATCACGACTTGCGACGGACGGTGCCTTTGGCTCAGGTACCGAGCGTGCAGTCAGGGCGTTTCAAACTGCCTCGGTTCTGCCCGTGTCGGGAATCGTAGACAGAGCTACATGGGATGCATTGGGACTTGCAGGACGAACGGATCTTGCAGTTCTTAAAGTCGGATCACGTCACCCTGCTGTCTCGTCATTGCAGCAGGCTCTTTCAAAAGTATTGAAGAAAAAGATCACGGCAACTGGAATATTTACTACTGCACTTGCAAATGATGTGAAGCTGTTTCAAAAACGCGTCAAGTTGCCCGTGAACGGACGAGTAGGTCCAAGCACGTGGAAAGTGCTGACCGCAGCAGCAGCGCTTACTAGCCCTTAAAGCGAGCGTTCCACGATGCGTCACTCACCATGGTGATGTAGTTATCGCGGTAATCACGCTTCAGACGCTTATAGGTTCGTGCAATCCGCAACGAATAGCGGAATACATCGCGTTGGATTGCCATAAATCGCTTGTAGTCACGTTCGCAAACAAAGCCCTCATCAAAACGAGGGTGGCGATACAAGATTTTCTTGTGACGAATGGCAAGACCTACGGCACGCACATCAATCTGTGCAACCCCAATTTCATTGGCCCGCAAAAACTTAGGGATCCATTGACCAGCGCCAAGAAATGGAGAAAGCAAAAACCCGCCAAGACGAACCATTTTGGGTCGCGGCGCCGTGAAGCCAAGACTGAGAAGTTCTGGTGTCAATGGCGCGGCTTTTTCTTCAGTGACATGACGCACTTCTTCGTGCTTTGCTGAATGGTCGATTTTCATCCATTCCTCTGGACCAGCAAGGAAATCTTTCATTCCATGAATCATGTATTCGGCGCTTGAATAGCGATGCGAATAAGCATTGCGGAAGCCGAAGCCCAAGAAGCGCCATGCCAGGTGATGCCACTTGTGATTATCAAACACCAAAGTATCAATGAGAGCAAAGTTGCGTACTTCGTAATACAACGACATCGGATTGTTCTTCAGCGCAAAGTCTGCGTGCCACACAGCAATGCCATTCAGTGTGACCGTATGTCGACCTGTATGCATGAGCCCAAACGCCACATCGTCTCCACGCACAAAAACCGGAAGAGGGTTTTGAGGAGCCACGTGCATCGGAAATGCCGTAAACCACCAGGCGGAATAATCAATCTCTGGCTCAAGATGATCATGTACTGCTTCGTAGCGGCTGCGCAGGTCTACGCCGCGGCCGAGCGCACGCAATGGATACACGGAACGGAATTCATACGCAGACCCAGCTTCGAATTGCATCCACGGCAATTCCTCGCTCATCATTGCGCCATGAATACACAGGTCCGGATCTGTGGCGTATGAGAACAGTGAAATTGTACGAACGATTGATTCAGGCTCAAGCGAAATGTCGTCGTCCATAAAGACAACGTGAGTGCTCCAGCCCTCTTCACGAAATGCAATGAGTCCGCGAGCAAACCCGCCAGCACCACCAAGGTTCGGGTTTGGCAATACATGTACCGGTGCACCTGCAGGCAATTCGGGGGCAAGGTTTCGTGCATTGTCAACAACAAGCACGTGAAGATGCCCACGCACAGACGGTTCTGATGATTCAAGTGCAACCAGACGCTCAATTGTCTTGAGAACATACTCTTGGCGATTAAAGGTGGTGATTGAAACACCAAGACGAACGTCACGTTCTGGAGCCTGCGAGGTGGTCCATGTTCCCGACCGCACGACGACACCATCTTCAAGCGCGGTCACCGCGACATACAACGATTCAGCAGCCAACGACCGAATATCGGCACACTGCAACGTTGCGCTTTCATCAGATGACGCAATTACTGTCTCTGATGAGTTGGCGTATGCGATGAGTTCAACTAAACAATTACCTGATACATCCATCGAGACGCCGATGTCTGAGATTTTGGTCAACCGACTCCATCGACCGGATGCAAATGCGCCAAACGCGGTGTCAAAAGTTGCTCGTCCACCCTTTGAGAGGGTTAGTCCCCCCTCACCAATAACCCCGTGCTGGTGCCGCACATATAGAGTCGGTTCGGAGAACCCCGGCGCCGGAATCTGAATTCGAGCGAGGAGGTGGTTATTCACCCGACTAGTTTCACAGAGGATTGACCACGAACGGTGGCATTGAGCGATTTTCCCGTCGATTTGAGAGGTAAAGAGTTGCCACCTCAAGCGCTTCCTTGATGGTGACGTCCATGTCGAGATAGCGATACGTGCCAAGTCGGCCGACAAAAGTCACACCCATAGCGTGCTTGGCCGCTTCGATGTATTGCATCAACTGCTCTTTTTCCTTCACCTGGCGAATCGGGTAATACGCGATGTCCCCCTCTTCTGCAAGGCGACTGAATTCGGTATAGATCGTGCTGCCCTCGTGGGTTTCCCACGGGGCGAAATGTTTGTGTTCAGTAATTCGTGTGTACGGAACATCAACGTCGCAATAGTTCATAACAGGACATCCCTGTACGTCGCCGACTTCTTCGGTCTCCACGAAATCAAGCGTGCGATAACCGAGTTTTCCGAACTGTCCAGAGAAGTATTCATCAATGGGGCCTGACCAAAACACGTGCTCTGCATCAGCGAGTTCTTCGGGAGAAACGGTGCGACCAAGAGTGACTTCGATCAGTGGGTGGTCAAGAATTGCTTCCACGATTGGCGTGTAACCGTCGCGCGGAATCGCCTGGTATGGGTGGTTGAAATAGCTGTCCTCGTACGAGAATCGCACTGGCAGTCGGGCCAAGATTGAGGCTGGCAACTCAGTCGGAGAAACTCCCCACTGCTTCTGGGTATACCCCATGAAGAAAGCTTCATACAGATCTCGGCCCACGAATTTCAGGGCCTGGTCTTCAAAACTGACAGGCGTTCCGATACTTGAATCAGCACGCTCAGAAATGAACTGCTCGGCTTCGGCTGGCGACATAGTGGTATTGAAAAATTGGTTAATGGTGTGCAAGTTCACCGGAAGCGAATACACGTGCCCGCCCGAGGTTGCTTTCACGCGATGGTTGTACGGCACCATGTCGCCGTACTTATTGATGTACTCCCACACGTGTTTGTCGGCTGTATGAAAAATGTGTGGTCCGTAGACATGCACCATGACGCCATTGGTGCGTCGTTCGGTATGTGCATTTCCGGCTACATGAGAACGTCCATCAACCACCCACGATGCGATGCCTGCTTCTGCTAATTCACGTGCAATAACAGCACCGGAAAATCCGGCACCGACAATAACGATGCGTGCTGTCATTTAGTAAACGCTAGTGGCTGAGCCAGGGGGCGCAGAGACCATCGAGATCGCGCACTTCAATACGATCGCGATTTTCCCATACAACTTGGTTCTGTGGGTCTGCACGAAGCTTGAAAACATGGAACGACATCTCGGTGGTGTCGATAGTGAGAATGCGACCAATGAGCGGCTCGCCAAGATCAAGCAACACCTTGATGGTTTCAAGAGCCTGAATGGAACCAATGATTCCTGGCAGCACGCCGAGAACGCCAGCTTCTGCACACGACGGTGCAAATTCTGCCGGAGGTGGTTCCGGAACCATGTCGCGATACGTAGGCCCACGCAATGGGTGGAATACCGACACCATTCCTTCGAAGCGAAAGATGCTTCCGTGAACAACAGGGATTCCCAATTTCACGCTGGCATCGTTCAGTAAATAGCGGCTTGGAAAATTATCTGCGCCGTCAACCACGATGTCGTATTCGCTCATGATTTCCATGATGTTTTCTGCAGTCAATCGAACGTCATAGGTCTTCACTGTGACATCAGGATTCAATTTTTCAATTGTCTGGCGTGCTGAATCTACTTTGCGCTGACCAATTCGATCCATGTTGTGCAAGATCTGACGTTGCAAGTTCGATGCATCAACATCATCCATATCAACAATGCCAAGCGTGCCAATTCCGGCTGCTGCCAAATACAACGCGGCAGGTGACCCAAGTCCACCAGCACCAAGCATCAGTACTTTTGCACCTAACAATTTGGCTTGGCCCTCAATGCCTACTTCAGGCAACAACAAATGGCGTTGGTAGCGATTGCGCTGATCAGCAGTCAACGTGACTGGCTGACGCCATGCACGGCCTTCGTCTTTCCACTTGCCGAAACCACCAGCCATCGACAACACGTCGCTGTAGCCAAGTTCCTGCAATGTGCGAGCAGCAAATGCACTGCGCACTCCGCCTGCACAATACACAACAATTGTCTGATCACGATCAAGGGCTCGCGCTTCAATTTGCGCTTCCAAATGTCCGCGAGGAATGTGAACTGCATTAGCAAGTGCGCCCTCGTCGTATTCGTCTGGTTCACGAACGTCAAGAACAAAGACATTGCCGGCTTCAATACGTGCCTCGGCAGTTGCTGTATCAATTTCGACGATGTGGGATTTGGCATCAGCCAAGAGGTCACGAAAGGTTGCCATGACCCAAAACCCTACCGACTAAGTCAGGAATCCAGCACCGGCAACCAGAGCCTGCAAAATGGGGCTAATACTGCCACGCAAAAGCATGTGTGCATAGCCGTCCATCTGGGTGACGTCACCGTTCACAATGACCACCTTGGCGCCACTTGCTTTGGCTCGGGGCACCACTTGATTAGCAGGACCAACAGCCAACGTTGACCCCACCGCTAACAACACGTCGCACCGCCCTGCTTCATCAAATGCTCTGTCAATTACTTCAGGCACGAGCGCTTGTTCAAACAAAATGGCATCGCTCTTTACAACGCCGCCACATAGTTCGCAGTGTGGATCTTCTTCACCGGCAATCACGCGGTCAATGAAGTACTTCATCGGTCGACGGTCCTTGCATTCCCAACAACGTCCGAATTTGATAGTGCCATGCACTTCCACAACATTGATCGGCTCAATTCCTGAGTCCTGATGCAATCCGTCAACGTTCTGAGTAATCACTGCTGACAATTTTCCAGCGCTTTGCATGTGAACGAGCGCTCGGTGACCATCATTTGGCTGCGCAGTGCCATTGAAATTTCGCACGCGGCCTTCCCAAGCAACTTTGCGCACTTCAGGGTCGTTCAGGTAGTAGCTCAACGTCGAGGTCTTTTCCGCCAGTGGATTGCGGACCCACAAACCGTTCGGGCCGCGAAAATCGGGGATGCCTGAATCAGTAGAAATGCCGGCGCCGGTGAATGCCACGATTCGTTCTGCATCTTTCAACCATTGCGAGACCTGTTCTACGTCCGCCTGAGAAATTTGTTCGTCTTTCACTGTCCTTATTCTGCCTGACGCGCACACATAGAGAAGTACCAAGACGAATTCGAGGAACTATGAAACCATCGGTACTGAACACAAACGGCCAACTTGAAGTACGCCCATGGCACGACCCCGTCATCGAGGCAAACGGCTTCACAATTGGCGATCCGTACGTTGAGATGTTCTGGCTGCCCGTTCTCGGACCAACGGCAACATGGCTATTGCGGCGTCTCGCGACCGGGCTTGACCACGAGCCTCAGGGCTACACCGTTGATATGAACGAACTCGCGCGCTGCATCGGAGTCGCCTGCACGGAAGGGCGCCACAATCCATTCACGCGCGCTTTGCAGCGGTGCATCATGTTTGGAGTCAGCCACCACGTTCCTTCTGCACTCAATAATGCCATTGCAGTCCGCACCGTCTTGCCGCCAATTTCACAACGCCATCTCGTTCGGCTTCCTGAACAACTTCAGAACCTCCATCACGACTGGTCTGCAATCACCACATAGAGTTACGAATATGTCAACTCTCGCGCGACTACGAATTGCAGCGATAGTTACGTCTCTAGTCATCCCCTTTTGTTCACCGACAAACGCCCACGCCACTCGTAAAACGAGCAACATCGTCATTGTCGGTGACTCTGTTGCCAATGTTCTTCGATGGGCGCCAGAATCAATGAAGCCGCTCTGGACCAGCCAATACAACGCCATTCTTGAGACATGGGGATGCCAGCAAATTATTGACAAAGGTTGTAGCCCCACCTCGCAACTAAGCGCACTGGAACGAATCGTTAGCCACCGTCACGACAACATTGAGGTGTACGTAGTTGCTACTGGTTACAACGACACCGGTAATTCATACCTAGGTGCCGCAATCAGAAAAGTGGCACGTGAAGTGAAATCACAAGGTGCAACACTCCTCTGGCTCACGTATCGAGAAGATGGCAACGTCCAGATCAAGAACAGAATGTTTAACGATGTTGTTCGAAAAGAACAAGACAGACTTCATATGGAAATACTTGATTGGGAAAAGATCGCCCGAAAGAACAGCCATTGGTTTTCCCCCGATTCAGTTCATATGAATCGATTCGGAGGCCTTCAATTAGCTCGCAATATCAAGAAGGCTCTCGATGTCCATTACGGCCGAGGTACTTCTGCCACTACCTCCACGACAACCACAACCCTTGCAACTGCACCGTCAACCACTGATCCAACTACAACCACCACGGTGACTGGGTAATAGATTAAGTGCGTGAAACTACGCATCTTTACCGAACCACAACAAGGCGCTAGCTACGCCCAACTTCTCGCAGTGGCACAACGTGCCGAACGCCTCGGGTTTGACGCATTCTTTCGCAGTGACCACTATCAAGTGATGGGTGATCATTTCTCGGGTTTGCCGGGCCCATCAGATGCATGGATCACGCTTGCCGGTATCGCTCGCGAGACATCAACCATTCGTCTTGGCACGTTGGTGAACTCCGCCACTTTTCGTAACCCAGGTGTTTTAGCGATCAGCGTTGCCAATGTCGACGACATGTCAAATGGTCGCGTTGAACTTGGACTTGGTGCTGGCTGGTACGGCATTGAGCACTCGTCATACGGAATTCCGTTCGCGCCACTCGGCGAACGCTTTGACATCTTGACTGAGCAACTGGCAGTCATCACCGGCTTATGGAACACACCCCATGGTGAGCAGTTCAATTTCTCGGGCAAGCACTACACAATTGCAAATTCACCTGCACTGCCAAAACCAGTGCAGTCTCCCCCGCCGATCATCGTTGGTGGCGGCGGACCAAAGCGCACACCCATGTTGGCCGCACGGTATGCAGCAGAGTTCAACATTCCATTTTCTGGCATCGAACGATTCTCAGAACAGTCTGAACGAGTTCGTGCAGCATGCATCTCTATTGGGCGCGATCCAAAGAGCTTGCAGTATTCGTCAGCCCTAGTTGTGTGCGTCGGAAAGAATGATGCAGACATTGCTCGCCGCGCAGCTGCAATTGGACGCGAGGTAGAAGAACTTCGGCTCAATGGGCTATGCGGAACACCTGCTGAAGCTATTGAACGCCTACAACAATGGAATGCTGCTGGCGCACAACGAATGTATGTGCAGTTTCTTGACCTGACTGATCTCGAACACCTTGATCTTGTTGCTGAAGAAGTAATGCCCTTCGTATAAAACTTACGAAAAGAAATCTTCGGGAATCATTCCCCGATGCGCAGTAAGCAACTCATCAACAAGTGCCCAGATCTGATCTAGGTCAAGTTCTGCCGCTGTGTGCGGATCAAACATTGCCGCGTGGTACACATGCTCTCGCTTACCAGTCAAAGCAGCTTCAACTGTGAGTGACTGCACATTGATATTGGTCTGCATTAGTGCTGCAAGATGTGGCGGCAATGCCCCGATCTGCAGTGGGGTGATCCCTGATGCATCAACAACGCACGGCACTTCCACACAACAGTCATCGGGAAGATTGCTAATGATCCCTTTATTCGGCACATTGCCATATACGACTCGAGATTGACCCGTTTCCATACTGTGAATAATTCCGCTGCCGTATTCCATGCTCTGCACAACGCGCACTTTTGCATCTGGATTTTCTAACCGGGTGCGCAATGTTTCCCAGCCCTCAATTTGACGTTCACATCGCCGAGGATATTCATCAAGAGGAATACCGAACTTGTCTAACAAGTCAGAACGTCCGCTCTTGATAAACCATGGCACATACTCACTGAAGTGCTCACTTGATTCAGTCACGAAATATCCGAGCCGCTTAAACATCTCATACCGAACCGCATCTGATAGGCCGTCGAACCCGCCGTCACTTCGTTCAACGTCACCACGAGTTGGCATCGGATAAATGTTTGCTCGCTCAGCAATACGCGGATACAGATCTACTAATTCATTTCCTTGGCGCTGCTGGAAGTCCAAATAGAAGGCCATGTGATTGATACCGGCACACCGATACTCAATTGAGTCTGCGTCTATACCGAGATCTTCAGCCAATTGATGAGCTGTGTGTTGCACGCTGTGACACAAGCCAATGGTCTTGATAGTTGATGAGCGAGAAATCGCCCAACACAACATGCTCATCGGGTTCACATAATTCAACAACAGTGCATCGGGGCACAGTTGTTCCATATCGCGACAAATATCAAGCACAACCGGAATGGTGCGAAGACCCCGCATGATTCCACCTATTCCCAAGGTGTCGGCAATTGTTTGTTCCAATCCGAACTTCTTAGGAATCTCAAAATCGATAACGGTTGATGGCTTGTACCCACCTACTTGAAACATCGTGATGACATAGTTGGCGCCAGCCAAAGCCGCCCGCCGATCCGTGGTTGCTTCGATAGTTGCTGAAACTTTAAGTGTCTCAATGATCTTGTGGCCGACAATTTCTGAAGTACGAAGCCGTTCTTCATTGATGTCATGCAGAACGATGGTGCTTGATGACAGTTCAGGAAAACTGAGAATGTCTCCCATGAGATTGCGCGCAAAAACTGTGCTGCCGGCGCCTATGAATACGATACGTGCCATGCGCCAATGGTAGGCGCCTGGGGATTATCTACAAGACATTTGTGGCGAGCAAAACGATGCACACAGCACCGATAGCAAGGCGATACCAACCAAATACCCGTAATGAATGCGTCTCGAGGTAACCCACCATCCATTTCACAGCGATTACCGCTGTGATGAAGGCACAAACCAAACCAAGAATCGGCGAAAGTAGGCCGAATTGGTTCACCAATTCATTTCCATGCTTAACGAGATCTAGCGCAGTCGCCGCCGACAGTGTTACAAGCCCAAGTAAGAAACTGAACTCAATTGCAGCTGACATTGAAAGACCAACAGCTAAGGCTGCAACAAGAGTTACGAGGCTTCGACTGACTCCGGGCCACAACGCAAGACTCTGAGCACAACCAATAATGAACGCGGCACGAATCGGCATCTGACGCAATGCCAAAGAGCCTTCTTTTGGCTTCCAGCGAAGAAGCAATGCTCCCCCGACTAACCACGCGATTGTGACTGGGATGGGGCCAAATAACGCTTTTTTCATTGCATCGCCAGCTACGACGCCAATAATCGCTGCTGGCAGAAATGCAACAACAAGACGAACGAGAAACAATCGACCTTCTTCATCAGCACCAACAATTCCACGAATTAGCGACCACACCCGATTGCGATACAAAAACAAAACCGCAAGAATCGCACCAAACTGAATTGCGATTGAGTACGTATCAGCAGCGACACTCGCTTTTCCAGTTCCAAACCCAATGAGTTCGCCAACAACAAGTAGGTGTCCTGTAGACGACACAGGTAAGAACTCTGTGATCCCCTCAACTATTCCAAGAAGAAGCGCGTGAGGGATGGACAAGAGGCCAGAGAACATGAAGTTCAGTCTGACACTCTTTGGGACTACTTATCAGTCAATGAGTGCCCAGAGCGAACCGATTGATTTCTTGCCATCCACCTTCAAGGTGCCGTACTTCGACGGATATTTGTATTGCGATGACATAGCCACCATCACAGAAAGATCATGAGCAATACATGCCGGACCCTTCTGGATCTTCAATGAGTGTTTCGTGCCAGGAATAAGCGCGTTGATCACCGGCATATTGACTCGTTGTCTTACCCCAGTTGTATTCTTGTGGGTATAAGCCATCGTGGATAGTGGCAATCCTTGGCTCGAAGCAATCGACACTTGGAGACAAATTGCATTCGGATCGGTGGCTTCGGTTGCTTCAATAAATTTTCCGATTGTCCGACTCTCGAACTCAATCTGGACAGTGTTCATCGAATCCGACACAGATGTGAATCCCTGCTCAATGACAGAGACAAATTCCACCCTCCGACTATTCGTAATCGTCTTATCAACAGGACGTGTGCCCCACACGCAATAATCAACTTCGCCAATTCCAACACAAGGTCCAGCAGTTTTGTGACCTTCTGTCTTAATGACGGGAACCGTCTCTGTAGGTGCCGAAATCACTGGAGCCACAGGAATGGTGGTCGTTGTTGTTGTAGTCGACGTAGTGGTTGATGTAGTAGTACTTGTCGAGGTAGTTGTAGTTGGCGTGCTGCTCTTGCCCGAACACGCTGCCAGGGAGAGACAAAGACCAACAATTATGAATACTTTTTTTGACATATTTCTCATTTCACTACGATGTTCGGTCTGATGATTTCAGAACCTGAAGTTCCGCGGCCTGACATCACAACCGACACAATCGATCCGCTATCCAAACCTTTTATTACACAACTTGTAGCTGAGGTTTTCTTACAAGATCCAATAGAGGGGTTCACTGTGACAGATTGAACTTTTCCAAGTGAATCTGTCGCCTTCCATTTCACGTTGACTTCACCAGCAACATTGGACGAAATGGTCGGCGTAATCGTGAGCTTGCCTGAAGTGATTTTCCCATTTGCTGCTATTCGTAAGAGACCATAGCCACTTGAATAAATTTTTACGGTACCTGTTGACATGACACGGCCATAGCAATAATTAGCTTTGCCCTTCATCATCGGTAAACGGAAAGTTTTTGAGTTCGGCGATGTTCCTTCGCCAAATCCATACACGCTCTTAGATCCCTTTTGCGCAATGCAATACAATTCAAAGACATCAACGTTGTTTTGATCTGCTGCATCGGCAATGACAGTTGCAACTAAATCAGATCCAGCAAATTTGCCAGTGATGGTTGGGTTCTCTGGGGTTCCCGCAAGAGTTTGCGCCGTAAATTTAGTTTCGCGTGATCCGATTGCATTAGAGCCTTTTGCAATCAACGTGTGAGCTGTTTTTCTTTGCAACCCAAAAAACGTGCACGTAGAATCGCCTTCTGGCGCAATTGTGCACGACTGGCTTCCTTCAATTTCCAAAGTTGGAGTTCCGATCACGGGAGACCCACCACTATCAACGTGAATTTTGGCCACAATTTCATCGGGTGTATTCATAAATGACGCAGTAAACACAGGCGGTGAATTTCCGAGTGATCCCGCCGATGAAGTGACACGCGTCGAACGCGATACTCCGTTTGCACCGGAGACTCCGGGCGTATACGTGACAGTTCTGCTGACGTCGGAAATGGTGCACGACAAATCCCACACCAATGCAACGCAACTCTTTGTCGCATCGTCGCCAAAGTCAACATTCCATGTAGACGGTTCATCTGATCCATACGCATCAGGAGAAATCCCCCACGAAATGTTGAGGTTCGTTGCACCCGAGGGGTCTGGCGTGGCAACAACATTCGACGGTGCAGTAACCTCAGAATTGGAAATTGGTTCGATCCGAACCGATGCAGTAATCCCGTCTACAGCGGCCAATATGATCTCAAAACGATTTCGAGGGTCAGTCCATGACCGAAGGGGTAAGAGACGAGGATCTGTCGCGTAATCAATTCCGGTCAACGAAGTTGTTGGCGGTGTCAGGTCACAGAGATAACTAGTGCTGGTTGGTGATCCGAGTACGCCCGCAAGTGTGATGCGGTGTTCTGCGAATTCTTTTGACGGTTCAAACGTGATCACTAAGCCACCCTGTACAGGATGATTCGGATCAGTCACATATGTCAATGCATTCGGGTTGTATTGCAACCAGTACGTGTTGTCACCCAGGGTTGCATCTGCAGCTGGAATATTGATCGCTGTTACACCGAGATCTGAACGGTCGGGACGATTCAGTGTGTATGTTGCTGAAACACCGGACCAGACTGCACGATTCGCTTCTGGCAACCAACCGATACTTGCAAGAAATGTTGGCGCATAAAAACCTGACGGACCGCCCATGCCCATGGTTCCGGTGACGTCCCCGTACTCCACTTCTTCGCATGGCTTTAAATACGTAAGTGCGACACCAGCATTACAGGCATTGGCATGAGGGAAACCCATGTTGTGCCCCAGTTCATGCGCCCAAATGCCTTCATATCCAGTAGAGGTGTACGTCCACGTCAGTTTTCCGCCGACTTCTCCAAGCCCACCAAAACCACAATCTTCATTGTCGCCTGTAAATGTCATCATCAAGTGATTTGAAGAGTCGTACAGTCCCTTGGACTTCGCATATGCCACCGCCAAATCAGACATCGCGTAGAAATCACACTGTCCAGGTCCATTGACCGACGACACATCGAGAACTGAAGCAAATCGAATTATTAAGGACTCTTGATTCGCTGACATCGCACGCCACCACGGCGTCAATTTGCTCACAATCATGTTTGCCGTCGTGCGATCAGATGTTTTCCACGTAGCACCTGCCCACTGCAACGGAATCACGGTCACCGTTCGAGATGCCAATACTCCGGTTGCCTTTACTGGTTGCTTCACTTCAACTGCAGTTGACATCGAATGGACAGACACTTCATCGCCGAGTGCGTTAGGAAATTCAAGAACCGAACCGCTGACTTTGTCTACAACTGCGGATGAATCAACAGGCGTGAGACTGGAACCGGTGTTAATGGCCCACACTGAATTACCTGCAGCTTCAAAACGACCATCGTTTGATGCGAGTTTGCGCAAAATGCCATTGACACCTTTAGGGGTCGTGCTCATTGCGGCGTCAACTGGTGAACTCCACACAGCCGCGCTGAACACGATGACGGGCAACAGCAACCACGTTGCTTGAAACCTTTTCATTCCACGATCGTAACTGGTATCCCCGGGGGACGAACGGTTTGGGCTATCACGAATTCAACGCTCGCGCCGCAAGCAATATGGGCGAGATATCAACGTCTGCACCACTGCCCTTGCCATCATTTTCACTATGGCCGAAAGGATTATCGAGATCGTGGACCAGCAACCACAAGTACGCGTACGCAAGACTGAGCACTGAAGGCGCTATCCACGACATGATTGACGACGGGAAACTGACGATTGCGAGAGACCCTTGTAGCACCAGCACAAGAAGCGTCATCAGAACGTATCCAGATTGAACAAATGACGTGTTACGCACTACGGCAATTCTGTTCAATGTTGCGTTTAATTCGCCATTGAGCACCATCAATCGCCCAACATAATGCGATGCAATTCCAGCTTTTTCAAGATCAACAATGAGTGCAGGGAAATCTGACAATGCGGCCCACATCTGTTCTTCTGTATGCGATCCGGTGAACCAGCCTGCGATTACGTTCGCAACATTTGCGATGCGACTGTCAATCATCGATGCATCAAGATCTTTGACCAGCAAACCAGAGCGGGCAGTGGTGCGAAATCCAGACAACGCGACTGCGACAGTGGCGGGAAGCTTCTCTGACTCCTTGTAGTCGGTAAGAACTCCACCAAGCATGAAACCAAGAATCAAGGTGACGCCGGTAATGACCGACCCGATCTCACCGAATGTGGCTACTTCGCCGATATCAAATATCTCCTGAAGTACATACCGAAGGATTAGTACCGCTGCGACAGCTGGGAGAGCCTGCACGACCAGACGAAATCGCTTCAACAAGCTCTGAAGTTTTCTAGTTTTTATCACCTATAAAAACTATCTAGCGATTGGCAGCCCCAACGGGATTCGAACCCGTGCCGCCACCTTGAGAGGGTGGTGTCCTAGGCCACTAGACGATGGGGCCAAGTAGCGGTCAAACTCTACCGAGCATGACAGCGTTTGGGAACGAAGCCCGCCGTGCGAATGCCTTATTGAGG
>Ga0214919_10004224_pt1 | contig 21113 bp, 36 predicted proteins | sample LL1503_MetaG_FD_177994 | JGI IMG/M metagenome (GOLD analysis project Ga0214919, IMG submission 177994) | Freshwater microbial communities from Lake Lanier, Atlanta, Georgia, United States - LL-1503 | ecosystem: Environmental > Aquatic > Freshwater > Lake | place: USA: Georgia | collected... | reverse complement strand
GCCGCTTGGCTGGGGCTCACGCTCTCGCCGGCTTGCAGAGCAGTGAACAGTTTGAAGGTCTTGGTGTTTTCGCTAATTCGCATATTTTTAATCTCCTATGAAAGATGCTGTTGCCACAGCATGATCACAGTATAAGCGATCTGTAATATATGTGCAATACTTTTTGGCAATCAATATTGCCAAAAAATCTAAAAAATAAACGGCGCACATAAATACACTTGTAACCGGAGGCACCCATGTTACACACCATCACCCAACCCAACGACTACTTATTGAATCTCATCAAAGACGACCCGGTGCGGCCCGAGATACCGCTCGGCGACCGAGTAAACAGCAACAGCAGGATCTATGTATGGAAGAATGGCGAGGCGACTGCCGCAGTTACCTGCGTGAAGTTTCTTGAGTCGGTGCCGGCTGCTGTGGAAGACATGGCTGAACTGGTCGAGAGTGCCACAACTGCGGTGTTTTATACCATCTGGAGTTATGCTGCTGGTGCTGGCCGTGTGTTGATCCAAGAAGCCCAGAAGTCGATAGAGACCGAATTTCCAGGCATTCAGACCTATGTGACCTTGAGTCCCAAGACCGAGATGGCTCGTCGATTCCATCTCAAGAATGGTGCTCGAGAACTGCGAGAAAATCTCAACACCATCAACTACATCTACAAATAATGTGCCTGAACTAATCAATTTTAACAAACCGCACAAAAGTAAATATCAATCTGTGGCGTTGCTGAACATGCCCAAAATAGGATTGAACAATCCTCCCATGGCTCCGGCAATTCTGCAGGCTATCGCAGTGGAGATGGGATGTAATGTAAAATTCCAAGATCTCAATTTAGACTTCCAAGATCGATTTGAAGACCAATCAGAGATAAACAGAGGTTGGTGCGAGCTCGGACAACTTCTCAAGCAGTCTGATCATGACCAGTTGATGCATTGGATACAACATCTTGATTTAGGATGGATGTATGATAGTGAAGTTGTAGGCATAAGTGTATTCAGCAAACACAGCCATTCGTTCACTAATTGGTTTCTTATTAATTTTAGGCATCTGATAAAAGGCATAATAGTGATTGGTGGTGCAGGAGCCGGATCAGAGAATTATGGACACAAGCTTCTTGACCAAGGATTAGTAGACTATGTTGTATCAAATGAAGGTGAACGAAGCTGGAGAAATATATTAGCCAATCAATTGCCGTTTGCAGGAGTAAATTCTCCAGGAGATGTACTGCCCGATTTCGCAGATGTTCCAATCCCAGACTACACCGGATACGAATTAGATCGATACCTCACTAGCAAAGCACACGGCAGAACCATTGGTGTAGAAGGCAGCAGAGGATGTGTAAGAAATTGCACATTCTGTGATATTGCTAGTTTTTGGAAAAAATATAAATTTAAAGATGGTCGAGCATTAGCTCAAGAACTGATACAGCTGACACAACAGTTTCATGTCAAACATTTTTTCTTTAACGACAGTTTAGTCAATGGCAGTGATCGTGCATTCAGAGATTTTTGCAGTGTATTAGCTGATTATAATAAGACTGCAATTGAGCCTATACACTGGAGTGGATACTACATCATCAAACAAATGCAGAACTATAAAGAGCGTGATTGGCAGAATCTCAAAGATAGCGGAATTAAAAGTCTTTTTATCGGAATAGAAAGTGGATCCGAATCTGTGAGAAATCACATGAAAAAAAAGTTCAGCAATGCAGATATAGATCATGCCATGGAGAGGATACAATTTTATGGTATCAGATGCACCTGGTTATTGATCGTGGGTTATCCCACCGAAACCGAAGAAGATTTTGAACAGACCCTTGACCTGTTACGCAGATATCAACCAATGGGATTGGATCGAACTATAGATACTGTAGCGTTAGGGATGACTCTGAGTATAATTCCTGGATCTCCGTTGTATGATCTCAGAGAATCTCTAAACATCGTGAGTATGATTCCCGGACACAAGGATGACTCTGTGACATGGAAAAACGAAAATTCAGATTTCACCGACAGGGTTCGGCGTCGTATTCGTGCCGAAGAAGAAATCCGTAAACTGGGATATAACAGTTGGATAGGAGATAATGATTTGGTGCAGTTTTTTGAAAAGAAACTTGAAGATATAGAAAAAGAGCGTGTAGCAGATGATGATTTTGCCGAGTTCCACAGTTGATTTTAAAGCGTGGTTCAGCTGCGGTGTGATTGGAACTCCACCTCTGATAACAATCGGAATAGATCAAACCACGATACATGAATCTCAAATGCCATTGGATTATCTGGAATTCTCTATTCCACTGGGATCATGCTCGCATCAACTATGGATCAGATACGGGCACAAAAAACTCGATAATGAATCCTGGGTTGATGGTGTAAAACAAGACACTTGGATTGAGATACAAAATCTCAGTATCAATGGAAGTATGATGAATCATTTGCTCAATGACTGTGCATACACAGAGGTTGATTGGCATCAACATCCTGACGTGGCTGACTGGTTTTTAAACAATCGAGGTAAGGTGCCTGATCGACTGAACAAGGTCAAATATCAAAATCTCACCAGTTGCTACAGATTTGATTTTGATCTTCCGTTGGATCAATTCCTTGATCGCCATCTCAAAATTGATCCAAACTGGGCGCACATGTACAATGCCCCGATGAGCCGTTATCAAGATCTGAAATTAAAACTTGAACGGCTGTACAAGCAGAACTAAATAATATGCTCGTGTAGCATTCTGCCAAAAGCATAGGGCAGTTGGCAGATTACACACACATACACAGGAGAAAAACATGAGCAAAACACCTTACGAGATCCGTCTCGACCTCTTACATCTGGCAAAGGAAATCCTCCTCACGCCAGTATTCCAAAGTCGTGAAGCAAAGATGCAGGAATATCATTCCAAGCTGACTGATGCTAATCGTGAGTCTCATCCGTTCCCGACCTTGTCCGATTTTCCGTCCAGCACGGATATCATTAGCAAGGCCGAAGAACTCAAAAAGTTTGTAGACGCTGCATAAAAAAAGCCCCGAAAGGGGCTTTTTAGTTTGTGCTACTGGAGTTTACTTCTTAGTGAAGGACCAATAGATCACGCCTAGTGCTGCCAAACCAACCAATCCTTGGCTGCCCAGGGCACCCACGAATTTCAACAGGCTTGCGGTCACATCGATTGCCAGGAAGGGAACTGCGGCTCCGAATAGGATCTGCAGAATCACGCCAGCGGCGATCAGTTTGATACCGATATCGATGATACCGGCTAAAAGGCCATTTGCCTTTGTCATTACATTGTCCATAAAATAAACTCCTTTGTTAAGCACAGTTTTTAGTGTGCTGGATTTTATTTACAGATACCGCAAGCAATAATAGGATTTAGATGGGATTTTGGGGTGGTTTGATGTTTATATACCCATATTCAGGTCCGAAGGTTCCGAACCGCTGGATCAACCAGCTCACGGCCAGTCCACCAACTATGCTCACACCATACACGCCAACCACAAAATAAAATACATAGATCATGTCACGCCCTTGATATGTTTACAATCACCGCGGAACTTAAATCCCGAACAAGTACAAGAATACTCGCCACGCACTTCGGTGACCTTGTATGTATCGCCCTTGCTGCCTTGTACTTCCCACACACGGCCTTCGGGCTCGGGTGGCTGGATGTCAGTCTTAAACTGCACAGGATTGATCTTGAACTTGCGTCCGCGAACATCAATTCGGATAGGGGCCTTGAACGTGATTGGCTTATTGGCACCTGTAGGCACATAGGCAAACATTTTGCTCTTGGCATCATCCAACAGATACACATGGTTAGGAGCCATGTCCTTCCACTCGGTTGTCTCAGCAAACCATTTCATCTTGTGTCCTTAACTCACGCGGCGAGCGTGGCGTTGATATCGATATTCACGACGGAGCCACCACTTGTACCGTGCAAAGTATTCCTGCAAGGACAAGCGTGGTTGTCCCCAGCCATCATGCTCGTCGCAGTTCTGTCTCCACAGTTCAGCCAGCCATTGACGGAATGACTGGTTCATTCACTCACCGATTGATTCGACTGTTCTTGTTGCTCTAACTGGCCAAGGGTTATGCAATACACGATGTAGATGAAGAATCCAACAAATCCAGCCAATAAGATCCATACTTGTTGTAGGGGCGTACTCTGGCTTATGAGATGGGTCAGTGCCAGTGCCAGTGCAACAGATAGAGAAATAATCTTTGCGGTGTGGAGCATTGCTCGGGTTTTTAAGTTCATGTTAGTCTTTCTTTTTAGAGATTCGGGTTTTGAACAGGATACCAAACAAGAACTGGATGCCCCAGGCCTGGAGCCAACCAATTGGGTTGATGCCGGTGGTAGCAGGCACCAGGCAACCATTCCACAGTTCCATCACTGGCCACGCCAGCAAGAAGGAGACCAGGACTAGTGCTAGAATCATGCCAACGAATGTGCCTAGGGCAACGGTTATTTGGTTCATGTTATTCTCCAGTGTAAAGTTCGTAGATGGCGTTGGCGGCTACAGGATCAATCCGAGCCAGTTCAGTTGCAGCCGCTGTCAACACCTTGTGGCGACGAACAATCTCTGCACGGCTCAGTTCGCCATCGCAGGTCAGGTTCTCCGGGCTCAAATCGCTGTCTAAACAAGCAGCCACTACCTGACGTCCTTTAGCCGTCTGTATCTCATACTGGGGGCCTTTGAACAACTTTTGCCATTTGTTCTTTTGATCGATGTATGCTTGCAATGCGGTCATGATATGCTCCTTGTTGCGATGTGTGTATTATAGCACCTGGGCCGTTTCTGGTCAACCGCTTACGCGGCTTCCAGCATGTTGGCAGGCACATTCCAGCGGCTGGTGGGCGTCTTGATCAGCACAAACTTCTGTTTGACCTTTTCTACTTCGCCAACATAAGTCATGCCGTTTTTGCTGCTAGTGAACCGGACTCGATCGCCCACAGAGAAACTGCGGAGGTTGGTCTTGATCAGTTGGCTGCGAGCATACTTCACAGCATCGATTATAGATGACAGTTGGTCGTTAGTAAACGAACCAGTGATGATCGCGGTGTTGATTGCCTTGATATCCATTTGAGACTCCTTTTTGCTGAACATGTGTGTATTATAGCAGTTTGGGCAATACAGGTCTACCGAAAATTCCAACAAAAGTTGCGATTTTTCACCAATTTAAGTTGGTAATTTTAGTTGGCATTTCATAAGTATCTGTAACATGAAATACATATTTGCCGCACTTGTTTTGATATCCTCTATTGCTCATGCTCAGTTATCTGAATATGAACGCAGATTCACCTGCGGCAAAACTCAATTTGTGATCTCGGCGTTGACCCAAAATGCCCAAGAAAAACCCATATGGGCCGGAGCAGATCCTCAAACAGGAACTCATACCATGATATTACAAAACACCCGAACTCTGACCTGGACTGTGGTGCAATACGATCAGACCACGGCCTGTGTATTACAGAGTGGCACAGGGTTTAAGATCTTAACTGAATCATTAAAAGACGCCCAATAGCCTAGGCAATAAGTATTGCATGGATTGCAAATTTTTAAATCACGGCATGGCCATTGGGTATGATTCAGTAGTAAAACCTTGCTGTGAATGGTCTCGGGATTCTAGCTGGAACAATCATAATCACATTAGCAAAATAGATCTAGTTACCTGGCACGATTCCGAATCACTCAACCATGCTAGAGATCAATTAGCAGCCGGCGTCTGGCCTGATAATTGTATTCGTTGTTCAAGATCAGAATCTCAAAATCGTAGTAGCATGAGGCTAGGTGGGCAATCGGCATATGATCAGTATCAATCAGGAGATATCACTTTAGAGATACGCCCAGGAGCAGTATGTAATTTTGCTTGTCAGACTTGTTGGCCAATGGCCAGTACCAGGGTGGCACAGTTTCATCATCAAGCTGGACTAATTGACATAAAGCAAGTGGTCAGCCCATCAGTTGACGATTACACTTTCTTATCACCTATTGCACATCGGATACGAGATCTGGTGATACTCGGAGGAGAACCATTCTATGATAAAAATTGTTTGAAATTTTTACATTGGGCCAGCGACCATCTCACATCCAGGATCACCTTGTTTACTAACGGTAGTGCTGTGGACTGGGATTGGGTGGATCAATATCAGGGAAAGATCATCCTGGTGTTTAGTATTGATGCTGTAGGGAAACCTGCTGAATATATCAGGTTTGGAACGGATTGGGCTATTGTCGAACAAAATTTACAACGAGCTCATGACCATCCCAATGTGGAACTCAGAGTCAATATCACACAAACGGTATACAGTTATTATTACATCAGTGACATCATTGATTTGTTAGTTCCGCGGTGGCCATCAGTGGTGATGTTTGGATTGCCGCAAGAATCTCACTTTCAAGAACATGTTGTTCCTATCAAATATCGCGAAGAAATAATTTCAAAATTAGTCAAGTCAGTGAAAAAAATACAGCAAGCCGATATCGAGTCCGGGCAAAAAAGTCATGCCACTAATGCATTGAAATCATTGATCTCAAATCTACAATCACATGCATGGAATCTCAATGCCTATAACACATTTAAAAAGTTTGTTAGCGACATGGATCGGGTCAAGCATGTCAACATCAGAGATTATTGCGAATTTGTTGCTGATGTGTTATCCGAACAACCTGTTGAGATTCTTTAATATTGGTTCTGTATTTTTTTGATCGCTGATCAATTCAGTGGCCCCGGGGACATTTCTTTCAATCAATGCTCGACTTAGTGAGCTGTCCATAATCTGGTCGATTGCATCCGGCACTGATAATCTCATGAGAATTTTAAAGATTTCAAGATCTCTCAACGGTGTCCAATGTAGTGTTTCACCTAGATGCCAATGTTGCCAATCGTTGGCTACGATATCACATAACCCATGATGTAACTGTTCTGTTGATCCACTAGGAGATTTTTGTGAATCAAACAACTTCTGATGTTTGCTTAAGGAAAAATATGTATGATGTAAACAAGATGTGTGTTGGTCTAACAACTTAGGTATACTGGTATTGTGATACAACAGATATAGATTAGCAGTAGTAGGGCTTCGTAACATAAACTCATCGCCTGGCGCACCCGATGCCAACACACAAGGTTGTCTCCAATGGTGTGTTTGATGATATCCCCAGAACTTGTTTAGATGTTGCGTGTTTGATCGCCAGAAATAATCATGATCTACATGATTATAATCAATCAGTTCAAACTCGGCACCCGCAGCTTTTAAATAGCTGTACACCAACAAAGTGTCAACACCACCACTGAGAAAACTTCTGATCGGAACAGTGTTATGACTTAAAAATTGTTCAGTCTTGCAAGTCAGTATGTCGTGGATTTTATCTTGTGCCTGTTGGAAATTAACTGGGTCAATATCAATCGCGCCAATCATATCAAACTTGGTCTCAGTCACTGCTAGATCTGCATGCACAGTGATTAGACTATCGGTCCAGGCTGTGCGATCAGTTGCAATCAGGTTGCTTATACCAGTGTCATCTATGTAAATTGGGAATCCACGATATCTGTCAGTCTGGATTGTTAGTGTGTCATGTACAACAATCAATGCACAAAAATTGCCAGTGAGGTGTGGGCTACTTTGGAATATTACCTGCCCAAGCAGTGATTCCATTGGTCCCACATCAGCATATCCTTTGTACAAAATTTGCACATTACCAACAACAAGATGTTTCCATCCATTATCAGTACTGATTGCAAAACTACCCAACTGCCATTGGCAGGGATAATTTTCTTGTGGCCGCTTGCTGATGTGGAAAAACATGCTATCGGGTAGTTATTACTTTGTCGGCTAGGCCGTATGCCACTGCTTCTTCCGCAGTCATGAAGTTATCGCGTTCCATATCGGCTCTCAAAGTGTCATAGGATTTGCCAGTGTGCGTGACATAGATGTCGGTTAGAACTTTCTTCCAGCGTAGCAATTCACGAGCTTGGATTTCAACATCAGTGGCTTGTCCTGATGCACCGCCCAGGGGTTGATGGATCATGTGGCGTGCGTTGGGCAGGATGTAACGCTTGCCTAGGGCACCGGCACTGGCCAGCAATGACCCCATACTGGCTGCTTGACCCATCACGATGGTCATTACATCGGGCTTGATGAACTGCATGGTATCATAGATAGCCATACCGGCTGTGACTGATCCACCTGGCGAATTGATATACAAACTGATATCTTTGTCAGGATTGTCTGCTTCCAGAAACAGCAGTTGAGCGCACACCAGGCTGGCGCTATGCCCGTGAACTTCACCATCTAACATGATCACACGGTCTCGTAACAGCCGGCTGTAGATATCATAACTGCGTTCTCCTTTGGAGGTTTGTTCGAGAACCATTGGCACTAGACTTGACATAATATTCCTTTTTCAATAAGTTGGTGTTGACTTTTTACATAGTCAACGAAATGTTGTTTATTGTATAGGATTTTTTCCTGTAGAGCAAGATATTTCGCCTGCCAATATTGTGGAGTTTGCTCGCATAGCACAGAAAGGAATCGATGTATGTTTTCGGGCAAAGTTAGGTCCAAGTCGATTATATCTTGGAAGTCATTGACGTATGACTCAAATCCACGATCATGTAACCACTGTGTGCCACCATCGGGGTCGTATACCAAAAACGGTCTGCATCCCACTATGGGTTTGTATATCTTTTCACTTACGAATCCTGTTTGGTTGATATGATAAAAAGTTTCCGTAACTATGTTGATAAAATGTCTTTGCCAATTGTCAATATGTCCTAGACTCACAATGTCGTTAGGAACACCATAATGGTTAAGGCCGGCATTGGGTGCTAGATTATCATGATGATGATCGGTATCAAGAGTTCGTGTAGCAATACCGTCACCTCCCATACTTACAATTCCGTGACGCAAAAGATCGTGTGATTCCAATATCGAATACAATTTAAGTCTATGCCAATGTGGCTTTCGATTAAGGCACATGTATGCTGTATCAATTTTTTGGAAATCTGTCAGTATCTCAATGGATGGAGATGTAAGAAACTCGTTTACAAATACCGCACAAAAATCAATCGAATAATCACCTGAATAATATCCAATGGGCATGACTTCGCAATCGAATTCGCTATACCAGCTTGGATGTGGAATGGCTGCATCTATCATGGCCACCAACACAATGCGATCTACCGGATGTTGTCTCAACCAGGACAATACCTGTTGATGATATTCTTTACTATACCAAACTGAATTTATTACCACCGTACGAGATTGATCTTGTGCAATAAATGCCAACAATGAGTCGACTATTTTTTGTTCAAATTGTTTAAGGGGCCACTCGGGTCCCCATCCATTATTAAAATTTTTTATAATCATGATCAGCTAAATGCACTCGATAACTGGATAGGTCATCTAGCCTGTTTCTATTGAATATGGCAATGTCATGGGCCTTGGCTAGTATCTTTTGTTGGTCTACACGACTACAGTCAGATAAGGTACTCATACTTTTTTGCATAAGGTTCCATCGTTTGGGTCCTTGATACAAATCGTAACTCTCATCCCAGAGGTCATGATAGGTTCGAAATCCCATGCTTCGCAATCTTGCAAGAAAATATTGAGGACCAAAAACTATCATAGGTTTAGCAGCCATGATAGGACGTGTGGTTTTTTCAGTAGGAAAAAAAGTATCCCCGTATGTGTAGGTCTCGCACACTATTTCTACAGCAAATTTGTGATAATGTTGTAGTAAGCTGGTATTAGTGTCAATATAAGATCTAGGAGTAATAAATTGATCTCTAACCGATTTGCCATCTACACTAGGAATAACATCTTTGCTATACCAAGTAAACATTTCGTCTTGTTGTTTTGGACACAACCAGTCTGACAGATTGTCTAGGGTTTTTTGTTCATGTTGATTGATCCAGGGCAAGGGTGCCACATGCTTCATTCTACTGGTAAAAATATTATCAGAGAGAACGTTTGTTTGATATAAAATTACTGCTCTACTTGCGGTCATCCTTCCAACAAACAGTCCAAAGAGTCGTTGATATTGCAGTTGCTGTTCTAAAGAAGGTTCCCAAGATTGCCAAAAATCTCTCACCATATAGAAGAAAAGACTGATCTGATCTTTAGGAAATGGCCTAATACGTTTATAAGGAACATATTCTACAGGATTGGTCCACCGATGCAAATGCACTTGATCTGGGGATATCTTTCTATTCGCTACCCAGGTGTTCAGAACATCAGTTATGCCTAGTTCTTTCAAGCAAGGAGCTTCGTTTCGTAGGTCTAATTCCAATGGCTCTCCGGGCGGATGTTGATTTATTTGTTCCTGGAATTCAGTGGGATTATTCCAACAATCTCCCATAATTTGTAGGGGTATAAGTTCTGTCATCCCAATACTTATGGTGTCGCTAAATACTACATGAGAGATTTAATCAACGTACTTGACGGCATAATAACCGAAGTAACCATCAGCAAACCCAAATATGGACCCGGCACTCAGTTCGCGGTGTCTGCAGGATCCGTGGCTGGAAAGAAGTTGTTGGCATTGTTGCAGCAACAAGGATTTGATGCCACACCGCCATTGACCCGGCAAGATGCCGATGAAATGAGCGAAGAGGAAATTTTAAATCTCCCCACTGTCGCTTACAGCAAAGGCGGCGACGGTTATGTTTTTTCCAACAATAGTGGGCAATCTGTTTTGATCACCGGCAGTGCCAGTACCATTGGTCCGGCGTTCAATGCGTATACCGGAGCCACTGCTGATACCGAGGGCGGGAAGATTGCCAATCGCGGAGAAACAGCTGAGGGTATCTTGGGTGCTGCTATGTTCGCCAAATTTACCAAACGCGAACCTGGCGAGGATATTGGCACAGTGACTCCCCAAGATATCGGTGCTGTGCTTGACAATTTACAGCAAACAGGTGAAGATCAGTATCAAGTGGAAGTGGAAGATTTTGACAACGAACACGCTGATGTGATTTCGTTTGTGCTGAGACTTAAATCTGGGCCATACAATGATCTCATGGATCCAGAAAAGCGCCCACTGTTGGCCAGTGAATTCAGTAGTGCTGCTGCTTATGTAAACAGTTCAGATGCTGAACGATACAGCAAGTATTTCTATATCAATGGCAGGTCAGACCAGATCGTGATCATGGCCGACGGTGTCACCGGTGAAAAAGAACAAAAGACTGATGTGTGGGTTTATGTCACGGATGAAGATGGACAACCACGCAAACTAAGACTCAACACCAGTTTGAAAGTGGGCGGTGTAAAACAGTTTGGACAGGTGGGCGGCGAAAGTGAACAAACTCAAGAAACCTTGTGGAACTACTTTGGAATCAATGTAGGTCCTGCGTTGTCTAAATTTACCAAAGCAAGAAAATCCAATTCACCAACAGCAACAAGAGATGCATTCAAACAAATGTATCAATATGCCGCCAACCAACTGAACCAGAAACTGGAAAAAGCCAGTCCCAAAGATGAAGCCAACATACTGGACAGCATCGCTACTGGCATCACACATTTTGCTACCCTGGGCGATCCCAATGTTGAACTTGTGGACTTTAGCGATGGTGGATTCAAGATCTTGAGGTTCAACAAGCTGGTTGAAAAATTGAAAAATGTAGATCTTGAAGCCACCTATTCCGATAGCAAACCACAAAAAAATGGCCCGGACCGGGAAACTTGGCCTGAGGTTCAGATACATGAACAGGGCAATCCCAAGAACAAACTGTTGACCATCAGGATGAAAATAGAGAACAAACCAAACGGTGGTATCTATGTTCGCAACTACATCGAAAAAGGCCCACTGTTGGAAAAACTCACAGAATACCGAAAAGCCAGTTGGGATCGAGCACCGGCTGCTACCGGAGCCGAAGAGCTAGATGCAGTCACTAACAAACCAAGACTCACAGGTCCTGGTGCAAAGGCAGCCACAAGAAATCACGAACCCAGGATGGATCGTGCAACCCTGGGCAGAAATTATAAAGGATGAAGATATGAAAGCACATGAATTTTTAGCAGAAGAAGAAGCCACCAAATCTTACGAAATAAAGCGTGGTGATACCTTGAGTGACCTAGCACGGATCAATGATACCACAGTGGATGCTATCATGGATCTCAACAAAGGCAACCGCGCGATCCGAGATCGCGACACCATCTATGCCGGCGGCACTATAAAGTTGCCTACCAAATCAACTGGCTTCGATCCCGACGCCCGGGTCAAACGACAAGGATCAACTGATAGACCCGATGATATCGCCAAAATTGGCAATCAGAAATTCCCCGATACCCCAGCGCCAAAGGTTGGGCCCAACGATGACATAGGCGGAGACCAATTCGGAATCGACGACACAGACTGGGAGTATCCAACTGTTGAACTGGGATTTGGCGATCCAGGCTATACTCCAATCATAGGCAATCGAGTAGAAAAACATCCTGATGGCGATTGGTATTATCCTGACGGCGCCAGGGCCAAGCCCCTGGTAGCACAATTTGCTGAGAAGAGGTTGAAGGACCTCGATATTGTAAAATCAAAAGATCTAGGCAGCCAAAAGTTTCCCATGACCAAGAGCCCGGGTGTCGATAAATCGAAAGCGTCTGGTCCCAATCAAAGTGATGCCGAAACCAGACGTCTTGCCAGAATGAATGTTCCAAAGCCAAAACCCACTGTCAAGCCGCCCGCCAAGCCCGAGAAGGATCAAGGCGATAAGACCAAAAAACGATCCACATACATGCCGCCGGACCAAGAAGACATATCTCCCATAGCCACAGACGGCTGGCTCACTGATAAATTTGGATCTTTTAGAGTTGGCAGAAAGAACGGGCACGAAGGCATAGACTTACATGCACCGATAGGTACTCCGGTCCTGTCTCCAAACAATGCCAAGGTGCTTAGTGTTGGTAGTGATAACAGTCGAGGTAAGTTTATCATCCTGGGAGATGATAAAAACACTCCCACACATCAGTTCATGCATCTTGACAATACTGACCAAGTAAACCCAGGCGACTATGTGTACAAGGGCGATATTATAGCCACATCGGGCAATACAGGATATAGAGAGAGAATTGATCCATCAGTACAAGGAGGAAAACTACGTATTCGAGTAGATCCCCATCTGCATTGGACAAAATATGTCAACGGAGAGCCAGTTGACGCATCAAAATTTGTAAAATTAGCAATCAAACCCTAATCAGATAGAGGATATCTGATCGCAGATCTTGTATGCCAGGGCTTCTTCTGCTGTGAGCCACACATCATGTGGCGGCAACAGAGTTTTTCTAATTTCTTTTTCGGGCAGCCCTGTACATTCTACATAGTGCGCCACCATGCGTTTCTGCGTGAGTTCAAACTCTTTGATTGTGGCAAACAACTCATGTACCTTGCCATCCGTGCCCCACGAGAACTGATGGCTCATGATTGAGGTGTTGGGTGTGAGTGTTCGGCGCCCAGGTGACCCTGCCAAGAAGATCATGAGTCCTGCTGAAGCGATCTGTCCAAGTCCCACTGTTTTGATGTAGATGTTGCTGCTACGCATCACATCGATCAGGGCAAAAGCGGCGCTCATGTCACCACCATCACTACAGATCATCAACAGCAGTTCACGTTTCTTTTTCTTGGCCACAAGATTCTCGTGTAGGATCCATTCGATAACAGGAGCGATGCTTTCATTGTCAACATCGCCCATGAACACGTACACACCATGATCATGCAAGGCATCAGAGTGTGTACGTTCTAAGACTTCATTGCTGTCTGAATGAAGAGCCATGATCAATGCACGGTATCAAGCTCTTTGAATGCGTCATTGCTACGAGCACCAGATTGCTCTTTTAACAGCAATTGATCTTTGCGTTTCTGCAACGAGTTGGCTTCTCCCACTGGCAATGCAACCAATGCGTAAGTACGGAAACGACCTCCTTCAGAGATGCGTTTCATTTCCTTGGTTTCCACACCAGTGATATCTACACCAGGGCATACGCTACGAATTGCCAATTCTGAAGTCTCATTGGTCGCGTCGCTAGTATCCTGCATGAAGATCTTGGCTTGTTGACTCACTTTGCCACCTGCTGCCATACAGATCTTGCCATACGCAACCAGCTTGGCTTTGAAGTCTGCCATGCTCATATCCATGCTCACAGCACTACCGCTGGCGTAGACTGCAGAATTACTAGTAGGTAGTTCACTCATCCAACCGGGTGCCTTGGAAATAGATTTCTCTACATTAGACTCACGCTTGGCCTCGCTGACTGCGGCTCGTTTCTCGTAGTCATCTTTGGGGGTGCTAGAACAGGCAGCGATTAAGGCCACAACAGGTAGCAATACAAAAAGTTTTTTCATTTCAATTCCTTACTTAGATTTAATCCAGTCGCCGGCTTTGGAAAGATCCTGCCCGGCACCACTTACTGCTCCACCAATCGTACCACAGGCGGAGAGCAAACACGCTACCATGGCCACTAACACAAAACTACCTTTCATATCTGTCCTTTCAGATCAAGAGTTGGAAAATGTTATATTAACACAAGAATTAGAACTTGTCAACCACAACCCATTTGGAATTATGGATCTCACAGATGATGCCTTGCCAAGTTCGTACATCGCGCCCAGTGAATCCAGTGTCCAAGAACCATCTGCACCGAGTACCATTGTACCAGAACTCTTTGGGGTAACCAGGGTGTGGGCGGAATTGCGCCAGATCGCCCACGGTTCCCGGGTTGGTCTGGCGGATGGTTTCCAAAGTGGGATCATCATTGCACACTAATATCTTTTCAGATATAACTCGACTGGATGAAACTTGGTCTCGAATGGAATCTTCTGCCCGTTTAACTGCCACAGCACAGGCTGAATCTCGAGGAGTATCTCCGGGCCATGCATACTCGCCAGTGGCGGTATACCAATTTACGCCAACTCGAGCACGAAAGTTCACAAGGCATCGTTTGCCTATCTGTGGATCAGGAACCACAGTGGCAGAGATTTGTGTTCGTTCAGCAATGGTCACTGAACTCTGGCTTACAGTTTTATCTTGTAGCACACAATCAGCCTGGGCAGTTGCTGCCGTGCAGATCAACATGTACAAGAATGATCTCATGGGTTTCAAGATTTTCTCGCTCGACAAAAATTGATCAGATCCTGGATCTTATAATCAATATAGGCATCTGTTACTCCTGCACCTTGATACCAGTTGTCGGCGTATTCATCAGGATCAGTAAATTGTAACCAGGGTTGAAAAATATTCTTCAGCTTGGCCAATGCACGATCATCTCTAGTGGTTCGCATGCTGTTTAGCATGGTGATCTGCTCGTTTTTCCTAGAGCAATCAGTTTGGTAAGTGATAACGCTATTATACGACATCTGTTTTGATTTACCTGCAGATGTAGCGCAACCACTACACAGGATTGCAAGTGTAACGCAGATGCCAGACACGAGCTTTGATTTGCGAAACATATTCATTTGATTCTCCAGATTTTTGATGTTCGAGCCATTGGATGATTCCTTTTTGATTAGCACAGTCATTGGGTATTGTACTCACATCTACAGGTGGTGATAGTTTGGGAGCAAAATGCCCGCATCCAGACAGAAAGAAAACTATCAAAAGATATCTCATACACCAGTTTCTTTGTCAAGGTATTCTCGCAGGATTTTTTCGATCATCTGATTCAAGGTGATATCATGCTCATGCGCCTTTAGCATGAGCTGATACAAGAGATCCTCATCAAGATCAATTTCGATGGTCACTCGATTGTCTTGAGTCATACCTTGCCCTTTAAATCTTCTACTCGAGCGTTTATACAGGTGCCTTCTAATGTTGAAATCTTACCTTGGTCGGCTTCTTTAGCCATTTCGATCAGGCGGACTTTTTGATTATCAATGGACTCTCTACATTGCACTTCGGTTTTGTAATGAGCCTGCGCCTGCATGAAGTTGCAGTTGCCATTGAGACACACAAATAGCACGGGTATGAAGATTTCAATCATTTTTAGGATCCATCAAATAACAACACGAGATACACAACAAAACACAGGCCAAAATTAACGGTCAGAGCAACCGCAGCCGTCATGACGTATTGCTGCCATGTTAAAGAAGAAAATAGTTTTCTCATTGTTCATGCCTTTGGTTAACATGTTTAGGGCGGCGTTGATAGCGCACTTTGCTCTGCTCCACCCGCCCACGGAATGGAGTATCGCGCGAATACAACTCCACAGCACGACGGCGCTGTCGAGGTAGTTGAATCACAAAACTAGTTGGTGTCATCTTTGCATCCATAAAAAATCCGGTCTATGCTGTATTATAGCACCAACCGGATTAATGGTCAACCACTGTTTTCTACTGTCTAAATCATCCAACTCTTGTTGCGGGCCGAATACATGAGATCAAACTTACGCTCCAATGCTTCTACTTGGCATGTGGTAGTAGGATTGTGTGATACGATGTATTGTTCCAGTTTGGTGCCATAATGCTGTGGAGCACAGAACCAATCTAAAAATCGTTTGAACATGTTATGCTCCTTTGGTCTTTCCTGTGGCCTGATATGCTTTCATGATGCCTTCGCCAAATTTGCTGTAGTCAAATTTAGCAGCTTCACGCATGACCTTCATGGTTTCTTGCATGATTTCTGTGGCTGCATCGTTGGTGGCCTTGAAAGCCTTTTTGGTGTAGTCGGCCTGTGTGTCGATGAAATGATTCATGGACTCGGCGATGTGTTCGTTGGTGACGAAAGTCTTGACGAATTGTTTTTTACTGTTTTGAACGGTGTCGATCATTGTGTCTGCTGTAAACATGAGTTTCTCCTTAGATAAGCAAGTAGACTATAGGACCCGCACCATGCAGCATCCTATGTGCTATTATATATGATAAAATGCTGCGACCGCACATTTTTCGGGCTTATTCAGTCAGATTTTTTTGCCGAAATGTGTGCAGTTATAAATATCACATAGGAGACACCCATGTTCAAGAAAATCGTCGAATTCTTTACCGGAAAGAAACCCGAAACCAAATTCGCTCATCCCCTGGATGCAGTGACCACGCCCGGTGTGCCGCAAGCACCATACAAATTGGAACCGCCTGCTGATATGACACCGATTCCATATGTTCCGGCCAATGAGCCACCCCGGTGTGGTTGCGGTCGTAGTTCAACCGGATACTGTGTTGGCCTACACAAACTGTCACCCGAAGCCTGGGCCAGCCATCCTAACAATCCCGACATGGTTGGAAAAATTGTAGCAGAACCAGCTCGTCCTGCGAAGAAGCCACGCAAGGCCGCTGAAAAAAAGCCTGCTGCAATCAAAGCACCTGCTAAACCTCGAGCCAAGAAAACTCCACAATAACCTGTTAGATTTCAAATAACACCCTCACTAAATACCAGTGGGGGTTTATTTTGACTAAAAAATATCATGGAGTCGATTATGGTGGCAACTAAAAAGGTAGTTCAAAGGCACAAGGCAGCACCTCCGCCGCCACCGCCTGCGCCGGCACCTTCTGCAGCCACAAAGAGTCTCCCGACCGCAGCATTGGGATTGGGCATGGTGGTGCTGACCAACTATCAGGCCGAAGTAAAACAAGCCCTGGCATTATTGTTCAAGACATTCACATGAAAATACTAGATAAAATTTTAGAATACCGTCGCGCACCATATATCGTTTCTGGTGTGATATTCGTCTGCAGCCTGGCTGTGTTGAGTTGTTTTCGGAGTGCAGAAACCCAACTGACCACTCTCAATCAGGCTGCTTCGCTCAGTCATGTGATGGCAAAATCATCAGATGATTTGACTAACTATGCTAGATTTTTTGTCACAACCAAGAACGAACAATGGCGAACAGAGTTCAACAATGTGCTCAAAATCCGCAACGGTGACATGGCAGATGACAAGGGCGTGACAAAATCATTCAAGGCCAGAGTAAAAGAAGTGCCGTTTTCGCAAACCGAATTGGATCAGTTGCTGAAGGCAGAGCAACTCAGCAACAATCTGGCCAAGATAGAAGTTGAAGCGTTTGCGTGGATCGACAAAGGCCGGCCTGAAATCAATTTTGATATAATGATGCATCACTACACAGAAGCACAGATGTTGATGTTTGGGGATGACTACAAAAAATACAAGCAAGAAATCGTGGACACCACAAATGGCTTTTATGTCATGGTAGTGAACAGATTGCAGTCAGAATACTTGTTTTATATGTCAGCAGCCTGGACCTTGATCACCGTGATCAATGTGAGTTTGCTGTTGTTGGTCATGATCATCAAGCACAAAGACGATGTCAAGCCTCCGCGGGTCACAGTTAAAAAAGCACCACCCAAGCCTAGACCCAAGAAAACTACCCAGTAAACCACTAGGTTTTCTTTTGCCTAACCCCACTTAAATAATAGTGGGGTTTCTTTTTGACCTCGAAATAATAATAACAGGGAGAAGCCATGGCCAACATGGTATGGTCTATTGTTATAATCAGTGCGGGAATCGTGTCACCAGTTATACAGCAGATTGGAGGGTTTCAGGATGAGGCTGCTTGTCAGCGAAGTCTGGCTGACCTCAAATCTCAACTGCCTGTGCTGCACAAAATGGTATGTGTGCAATATCCTGAACCTCCACCTCCTCCGCCACCTCCCCCACCACGACCTAATTCACAATCCGTCAGTAGCAAGGATGCGAAAAAATGATAGATCCCTTCACAGCCTTTGCCCTGGCACAGGGTGCAGTGGCCGGTATCAAACAAGCCGTGAAACTGGGCAAAGACATCAACGGTCTTATACACGAGTTCAGCAGTTTCTATAAAGCCGCGGATGAACTGCATCACTCGGCTACCAAGGCCAAGATAGAATCTATCCGCATGAGCAATGCGGAGATCAATGCCCGGGCACTAGAGTTGGCCATGCAATCAAGAGCCTTGCGAGCACACGAAAAAGAACTCAAGGATATCTTGTTTTGGTCGGGCAATGCTGATGTGTATTACGAGATGCAGGCTGAACGCAAACGCATGATGGAAGAACGCCAGGCCGAAGATAAACGCATTGAAGAACAGAAACAAAAAGACCGTGAAGCCAAGGCACAGGCAATGATGGCCACCTTGTGGATGATGGGCAGTCTATGTATAATAATACCCGCTTGCACTATCCTATTTCAACTGATCACAGTGAAACATCTATAATTGTTTTGGAGGCGGCGGTGGAGGGTATTTTGGGGGTTTATGACGGAACCAACTCATACAGATACTTAGTGTCGAGACGGATCCATAAAATACTAATAAAAAAAGGACCCTTGGGCCCTTTAGTGCTGGTTACGAGTTCCAGCCTCCTCTCTATCTTGAGGTCGGTTTAATTCAGTCCTAAATGCTTCCAATCAGCACGAATCTTGGCCTTGACTGCTGCGGGTAATGCCACATAGTCCAATTCATCTGCTGCTTTGTCGCCGTTGGCGAATGCCCAATCAAAGAAGGTGATAGCAGTTTTAGATGCCGCAGCATCACCCGGTTTGATGTAAACAAGGATGAATGTAGCGCCCGAGATTGGCCATGCTTCTTTGCCTGCTTGGTTTGTAAGGATTTGGTAGTAACTCTTGTTCCAGTCAGCATTAGCAGCGGCTGCTTTGAATGCATCTTCAGTGGGTACAACCCAAGTGCCTGCTGCGTTCTGAACATTGACCCAGTTCATTTTGGTCTGCTTGACATAAGCAAATTCAACATATCCCAGTGTGCCAGGAAGTTGGCGAACCATTTGTGCCACACCTTCGTTGCCTTTACCTCCTGCTCCTGTTTTCCAATTCACTGCGGTACCTTCACCAATGGTGTCTTTGAATTCTTTGCTGACCTTGCTCAAGTAGTTGGTCCAGATAAATGTTGTTCCTGACCCATCTGCACGACGGACCACGGTGATTGCTTGATCTGGCAATGCTAGTGTGGGGTTCAATGCTTTGATAGCAGCGTCATCCCAACGAACGATCTTGCCCAAGAAGATGTCGGCGATAACTGCTCCTGTCAGGCGTAACTGCCCTGGCTCAATGCCTTTGAGATTCACTACAGGAACCACACCGCCAATGGCTGTGGGAAACTGGAACAGGCCGATTTCTTTCAACTTGTCATCTGTGAGAGGCATGTCGCTGGCCCCGAATGTCACAGTCTTGGCTTCGATCTGTTTGATACCTGCGCCGGATCCAACTGATTGATAGTTGATGCGGATGTTAGTGGCCTTGTTGTATTCGCTGGCCCATTTTGCATAGAGGGGAGCCGGAAATGTTGCTCCGGCTCCAGTGATTTCTTGTGCTGTTGCTGCGAATGCAACAACTGCGAGTAACATGGTAATGAGTTTTTTCACTGATTGCTCCTTGGTTAGTGAATGATAGAATGTGCGAATGCACATTTTTATTTAACTACGAGTATATTACACTTGTGTTACAAAGTCAAGACTTTTTGACCGATCACTAAATATTCGAACAAGGAAATAATATGACTATATTAGAAACATTGCGTGAGCAACGCTGGGACGATCATCGCTATTACCATCACAGCCGAATCAATCAATTCTTACATTTACTCAGTGCCTTATCATTCATTGTGGCCTATGTATATCTGTTCATAGATCCTGTGATCAGTGCTTATATCGCATGGTTGTTTTCCATGACCACACGCCAGGCCGGACATTTCTTCTTTGAACCCAAAGACTATGACACCTACAATCAAGCCACGCAAGATCATAAAGAGGCTATCAAGATTGGTTACAATCTCAAACGCAAACGAGTGCTGATCGCTTGCTGGTTGGCTGTGCCCGTGCTGGCATACTTTGATGCGGCATTGTTTAACTTTGTGATGCCAGATGCTGCACCAGACACACTAATAGATAGGATCGGTTGGGGTTGGTTGTGGTTGGGCCTGGCTGCTGTGGTGTTCCGTATGATACAACTCACTGCCATACAAAGTCGAAGAGTTGCACTAGTGTGGTGTATCAAGATACTGACAGATCCATTCCATGATGCTGTGATCTATCGCAAGAGCCCGATCTACTTGTTGAAGGGTCAGTTGATTGATCCTGACCTACGCCAAGACTACGAAGATTAAAGTGGAGTGAGGTTGTCGCGGAATATTTCCCAAGCCCGCTGCCACGACCAGCGTTGGCTACCTTCTAACACCCGATCTCTATCCAACT
>Ga0214919_10004223_pt1 | contig 21115 bp, 5 predicted proteins | sample LL1503_MetaG_FD_177994 | JGI IMG/M metagenome (GOLD analysis project Ga0214919, IMG submission 177994) | Freshwater microbial communities from Lake Lanier, Atlanta, Georgia, United States - LL-1503 | ecosystem: Environmental > Aquatic > Freshwater > Lake | place: USA: Georgia | collected 2015-03-15 | reverse complement strand
ATACTGGGGTAACGTTTACACTTCGGGTGCATTTAATGTACGTGCCGAAGGTGATATCAACATGCACAGTGATACAAATGTTAATATACAAGCCAAAGGCAAAATTAACATGGACAGTGGTATTAGTACAAATATTACTAGCGGTCAGATCAACATTGGCGGCAGTGATGGTACATTGATATATGGTGCTAAAACAGAAATTGGTGGGGCTAGTATCACGGTCAGTAGTGACGGTAAATTATTAGTAAGTGCCGGCGGTGCAACAACTATAGAGGGTGCAACCATAGACTTAGATGGCGGTACCGGCGGCAATGAAATAACTAATCCAGTTATTGAAAAGAATGTTGCAGCCGATGCTACTTTTAACTCAACTACTAAACTATGGAGTGCGGTGCCAAGTAGTACACCTAGTATTGTATCAAGTATGCCTGCACACCAGCCCTGGACACGTACAGGTGCAGTTGCCCCGGCGGAGAGACAAGCACAAAGTACAATTTGTCCTCCACGCACAGGCGCACCTCCTGCAAACTATAACTTCCCTGCAAAGAACAACAACAAGTTAGATCGAGGCACGGTTAAGGGCATTGCTGCCGGCTGGACAACAGACGACCCCTTCTTGACCAAAGTTAAAGACATTAGTGCCAAACTAAACTTAAACTACTTAGATATGTTGGCCTGTATGAATCTTGAAACAGGTAGAACATTCGATCCTGCTATTACTAATAGTCTAGGATATACAGGATTGATACAATTTGGCGAAGCGTCGGGAGCAAAACTATGCGGTACCACTTGCGGGGATCTAAGGCAAATGGATCGTGTGACACAATGTGATTATGTATATCAATATTTTGTTAAAAATAGGCTAAGCACCAAAGCACCAAATCCTAGATTAGTTGATATCTATTTAACAATATTATGGCCGGCAGCCGTTGGCAAAGCAGACGACTATGTAGTATTCCCTGCAGGCAGTAACACATACAAAGCCAACCCTGGATTTGATCCAGGTGGCAAAGTGGGATACATCACTGTGGGAATGATAGCAACCGCAATTTCATCACACTTAGTAGAAGTAAAACAAGCACTAGCCAATGCTGGTGTTGCCGGACCGGGACAAGTATCAAGTGGCAGTGGAACAGTATGGACAGACGGCAGTGGAAACCCTATTAACTCTGGGGCATCTGCTGGAGCCGCTGCTACAGATCAAGGAATCATAAACAGTATTGGTAAAGAAGTGCAAGGCGATACATGCCCACTTGATACACTAAATGCCGCAACAACATATAACCCCAGTGGAGATGTTGGAGATACCCCAATGTTGATTGCACAACAAGTTAAATCCATGATGGCAGAGTTGGGTTATTTTGAAAGTAAATTTGCTGCCGATAAAGTCGAAGGATCTCGAATCGGCAAATATCAAGTTGACGCTGCATTATTAAAAACTGCAGGTTATGTTACTTCTGCAACAGCAACATTATCTAGCAACGCCAGCTGGACCGGCAAAGATAAAATAACCAGCCAACAAGATTTCTTTAATGCAGTGGCGTTCCAGGATATTATGCAGTATAACGAATTTAAAACCAATTATGATGCATTGATTGCAAACGGTGGCATTAAAGCAGATGATGATATTTGTACTGCTGCAGGTATGTTGTTTGTAGCACACCAATTTAGAAGTGTTGATACAGCTAAAAAATGGCGCGACAGTGATGCTGGGACTGATGCACTGGGCAAGACCGGGGACGTATATTTTAACCAAGGTCGTTATGCAATTGATGTATTGTACGCCAGCGCAATAGCAAATTTACCAGCACCGCTAACACCAAAATCAGCAACACCTAACACCAGTGGAATTGAGGTCGGTGCGGTATTGCGTTTCGCTAACCAAGGTTCGGGTACGCAAAGCAATTTTGATCAACTTGATAGTGACTTTAAATCTAGAATACTTAAAATGGCCGACGACTACAAGAAGAAAACTGGTAGCAGTATTACAATTACTAGCGCATACCGTAGTCAAGCAGATCAAGATCGTATATATCAAAGTTGGATAAATGCTGGTGGAGGACCAAACAACCCTACTGCTGGTGGCATTACTACTCCTGCTAAACCTGTTAGCCAGGGCGGAAAAGGTAGTCCACATAACGGTGGTGTTGCTATAGACAGCAGTGAATCTAAAATGGTTTCTAGAACTGTAGAACTAGCACAGTATGGCCTACGTTGGGGCGGCACATTCTCTAAACCAGACGATGTACACATCCAGCTGGCCAATGTAAGTCCATAAATACTAGACTATGGCAAAAATACTATACCGAGGTTTTAGCACCGTTAATCGTAACAAAAAGTTCCGTGTCACGGACGTGGAACTGGTCAAGCAAGACTTGATTAATCATTTTAGTGTACGCAAGGGAGAAAAACTCATGCAGCCCAATTTTGGCAGCGTGATATGGAGTTTGCTTTTTGAACCATTGACAGATCATTTGGAACAACTAATCATTGACGATGTCAAAAGAATAGTTGGGTACGATCCTAGAATGGGATTGAAAAATATCAATATTACCACTCAAGACCACGGTATACAAGTCGAAGTTGATCTAGTATACATACCCACCGATCAAACAACTTCGCTCAATCTTCAATTTGACGGTAACTCGGCCAAATTGACCACAGGTTAGTCTACTAATAAACTACGTAGTTTAAAATTGCAATAAATATATAATAACGGATATATTTAGATGTCAATAACCACACGTCAGACAAATTTATTAGTAAACCAGGACTGGACCAGGGTTTACCAAACTTTTAAACAGGCTGATTTCCAAAGTTACGACTTTGAGACGCTACGCAAGTCAATGATTGACTATTTGCGTACTTATTACCCTGAAGATTTCAACGACTTCACTGACTCCAGTGAATACGTTGCCCTAATAGATCTTATTGCATTCTTGGGACAAAGTCTTGCATTCCGTACAGATTTAAATGCTCGCGAGAATTTCTTTGATACTGCAGAACGTCGTGACAGTATTTTAAAACTTGCACGATTAATTAGTTACAATCCTAAACGCAATACTGGTGCAAGTGGCTTTTTAAAAATCGATAGTGTGAGTACTACAGAAAGTTTGTACGATAGCAATGGATTAAATCTAAGCAATCTATTGATTTCTTGGAACGACACTGCTAACCCCGATTGGCAAGAACAGCTAACTACAATACTAAATGCCTCATTAGTCAATAACCAAGCAATTGGAAAGCCCGGAAACTCACAAGATATCAGCGGTATTTCCAATGATGAATACAGCATAAATTTACCACCCGGAGTACTTCCGCGCTATGGGTTTAATGCAATAGTTGAAAATTCTGCATTAAGTTTTGAAGCAGTAAGTGCTACTAGCAGCGGCGAAAGTTATATATACGAACCAAATCCCATACCCAGCGGTACGTTTAATATTCTTTATCGTAATGATAACTTGGGCAATAACAGCATCAATACCGGATACTTCTTATACTTTAAACAGGGCACACTGGCAACTGAAAATTTTAATTTAAATCAAAGTATGCCTAACCGTGTGGTCAATGTCAACTTCAACAATATCAACAACGAAGATGTTTGGCTATATGAACTTGGTGTAACCGGTGCACCAGTTACCCCTTGGAAAGCAGTTCCTGCGGTTGCTGGTATCAATGTAATTTACAATCAAAGTACAAATAGAAATTTATTTCAAATCAATAGTCGCAACAATGATCAAATTGATTTAGTATTTGGCGACGGTAGTTTTGCCAATATACCACAAGGTGTTTATAGACTATACTACAGAACTAGTGTAGGACGTCAATACAAAATTACACCCGACGAGATTCAGAGTGTTACTATACCAATAACTTATATTAGTCGAACTAACGCAGTTGAAACTTTGACTGTTACTGCAAGTCTGCACTACACAGTATCTAATTCAAAAACTCGCGAGAGTATAGAAAACATTCGCGCAAAAGCCCCGGCACAGTACTATACGCAAAATCGTATGGTCACTGGCGAAGATTATAATATATTTCCTTACACTAATTTTAGTACCATACTAAAAGTCAAAGCAGTCAATCGATCAAGTTCGGGTATCAGTCGATTCTTGGATGTGTTGGATGTAACTGGAAAATATTCTAGTACAAATATATTTGGCAGTGACGGTATATTGTATAAACAAAACCCCAAGTCAAGTACGGTGTTTGGTTTCTCTACTAGAGACGACATTTATCAAGTGATCTATAATACTGTTAATCCTCTAATAGAGGGCAACGATCTATTGCATTTTTATTATGAAAATTATCCTCGCTACACTTATGCAAACACATACTGGGCACGTAGTACTGCATCTAGCAACAGTAGCACCGGCTACTTGGTAAACGGATCAAGCACACAGTATCAAACTGGACTTGGTGTTAGTAGTAATTTAAAATATGTTACAACCGGGGCATTATTAAAGTTCACTGCCGGTACTGGTAAATTCTTTGACGCACAAAATCAAATACGTACAGGTACGCCAGTGTATACCGGAGAAAGCCAATACCTATGGGCCGCGGTTGTTATGGCCAACGCAGGATATCCGTTGCAATTGAGTCAAAATATTCCCACAAATGCTGTGTTGGATACCATTATACCAGTGTTTAAAACTGCATTGCCCAGCGCAACATTTATTACACAACTAGTAAATCAACTACAGAGTTATCAAAACATTGGCTTGACATACAATGTGTCGACACAAAGTTGGCAAGTAATACTGCCACAAGATTTAAATTTAGGTAATTTTAGCCTAACTAACCAGGGTGATTTAACCGGCACTGGATTAGATAGTAGTTGGCTTGTGGCGTTTACATATAACGGTATCAATTACAATCTGGTACATCGTGGAACTCAGTATGTGTTCCAAAGTGCCGCAGAAACACGTTTTTACTTTGATCCAGATGTACGTACATTCGATAGTAAAACTGGATTGACCTTAACAGATCAAATTAACGTACTAAAAACAAATAGTCAACCTGATAGTGCAGTTCCAATCGGACGAGATCAAAGTTGGTACATTTATGACAGCGTTGTACAAACCGATGGTTACACAGACAATACACAGATACTGGTCACATTCCCTGACGATAACAATGACGGTGTCCCTAACGATCCAGATTTATTTACAAACATAGTGGCACCCACAGTGAATACCAGTAAGAAATATGTGTTCTTTAAACAAGTTACCAGTACAGACAACTTTATTACAACTGCACCAGTGGATAATAATACTATTGTTACTACCTATGCTACACAAAGTGCAATTACTGCCAATTGGACATTATATCTAAGTGAACAAATATTTTATGCAACAACCGACAATGAATTCTACCAACTGTCGATAAGTGCAACCAACACTAGAACTCTTGTAAAATTAACCGACTATTCGGCACAGGTTGGTCGCCAAGGCATGTCATTCCAATACAGGCACAATAGTCCCAATGATAGACGTATTGACCCAAGTCCTAACAATATCATGGACTTGTATATATTGACTACACAGTACTCTGCTGACTATTTGTCTTATATACAAGACACTACAGGAACAGTTGCTGAACCGGAATTGCCCACAAACGATACATTAAAAACCGAGTTCGGCAGCGGCACTACAAGTCTTGAAAACTACAAAGCCTTAAGCGATACTATTGTGTATAACCCTGGCCGCTACAAGCCCTTGTTTGGAGCAAAAGCACCTGCCAACTTACAAGCAACATTTAAGATTGTAAAAAATCCCAATGTCAATGTCAGTGATAACGATGTTATTAGCAGTACAGTATCTGCCATTAACAGATATTTTGACACAGCCAATTGGGATTTTGGTGATGTATTTTACTTCAGTGAACTAAGCACATACTTACATAATGCATTGGCACCCAGCGTGGCAAGTATTATTATCGTGCCAAGCAATACAGATGTTGCTTTTGGCGGACTAATGCAAATCAATGCTGGCCCAAATGAAATAATGGTCAGCGCAGCCACTGCAACAAACGTGCAGATTATATCGGCAATTACTGCGGCACAAATTAATCAAACTCTTTCGGGATTGGGAATTGTAATTTAATATGGCACAAATAAAGACCAGTAATTTCTTACCTGAAGTATTTAAAACCGACACCAATAAAAAGTTTTTAAATGCTACACTGGATCAGTTGGTAACTCAGCCAGACTTACGTAGCGTCAATGCGTATGTGGGACGAAAATTTGCTCCAACATTTAAGAGTACAGATAACTATCAACCAGAGCCCACTGCTCAACGTCAAAATTATCAACTTGAGCCCAGCGTTGTTGTTAAGAATAAAACTACAAGCGAAACTGAACTCTTTAGTAGTTACATTGATTTATTACAACAAGTTAAACACTATGGCGGTCTGACCGACAATCAAAGCCGTTTGTTCTCTGGCGAAAATTATAGTTTTGATGGACTTTTTGATTTTGACAAGTTCATTAACTTTAATCAGTACTACTGGTTGACTGATGGCCCTGACTCTGTTGATGTGTACGGCGCAGAAATACCCACAACTCAAACTTTTACAGTAACACGTAACCCTGTTACAGGTAGTTATTTGTTTTCTACTGCCGGAGCAGTTGAGAACCCTACAGTCAGACTTGCCTACGGCGGCGTTTATAAATTTGTTGTTGATCAGCCTGGCTTTCCTTTTTGGATACAAACAACTGCCGGAACCAGCGGAGTAAAAAATAACCAAACAACGGTATCAAGTCGAGACATCCTTGGTGTAGAAAATAATGGCACAGATGTTGGCACAGTGACATTTAGAGTACCACAACCGACTGCACAAGATTATTATATACGACTACTACTTGCAGGCAATGCAGATTTAAGTACCAAACTTCATTATAATCAAATACACGGTCGACGACTAAGTGAAGTTGTTGCTGCAGGAGAAAACGGATTTGATGGAGTAAGCGCACCCGCACAAATTAACCTTAAGTCATTGATTTTTGTCAATGGTGATGTTGATCCTTATTACTGGACAGTGGGTACTACAACAATACCTGTTGAGAACCGACTCAACGCCTGGATCATATCATTAAACACTGATGCAGATCCAATCGTTACATTGAATCCATTGGCACAGGCATTTACAATAGATCCATTACAAAAAGTTTTTGTACGTGGCGGCTTGTCAAGGGCAGAGTACAGCTACTATCTAAGTAGTGATTATCTAATAGACAATGTGTACAAAACAGTACCAAACATTACAGCGCCGTTGACTAACCTATTTTATCAAGACGGAGTTGAGTCTGAGTTTGTTGGACAAATTGATTTATTGGCCGTTGATAATATTACTTTTAACATAGATACAGATATTATAGGTAAAACAACTTATAAAAGTCCAAACGGGGTTACGTTTACCAACGGTCTAAAGATTAAATTTGACAGTAACGCACTGCCTACATCTTATGCAAACAATACCTACTATGTTGATGGAGTAGGCACCGGCATACGACTATTAGATGTAAACACATTTATTACGCCCGAGCCATATGCAGTAAACGGTATTGATACACAAGATTATATCACAATTAACCGAGGAAGTCGAGACTTAAATCCTTGGACACGTAGCAATCGTTGGTTCCATATTGATGTGATTAACGCAACTGCAGAATATAACAATACAACGGCATTAATTGATCAAAATCTTCGCGCCAATAGACCAATCATTGAATTTGACGCCGACCTGCAATTATACAACTTTGGTCGGGTGGCCAAGGTTCCAGTGGATCTATTAGATTTTACTATCACTGATGCTAAAAATACAGTTGAATTACAACCGCAAGGTTATACAATTGGCGGTGTTGAATTGGCACAGGATATGCGTATTGCATTTGCCAATGACTTTGACCCAACAGTACGAAATCAAATTTATCGAGTTGACATTGTATACATATTAAACTTACTGAGTAATGTTATTAACCTTGTGCCCACTGACGATTATGTAGTTGATGTCAACAACAACTTGGTTGTGACTCAAGGCACTAATAAAGGAGTAGAGTACTATTACAACGGCACCGCTTGGATTGCTGGGCAACAAAAGAACGGTGTCAATCAGGCACCCGTATTTGATGTCATTGATAGTCTTGGATATAGTTTAAGTACACTAACTGACAGTACATTTGCTGGCACAAAAATATTCTCTTACCAACAAGGGACTGGAATCAATGATACAGTTTTAGGGTTTCCATTAAGTTATCGTAGTTTTAATCAAATTGGTGATATTCAATTTGACAATAACTTTGATGCCGATACAATTAGTTACACTGATGATACAGGAGTAACAGTAACAAAAAACATTAATAACCTTGGTACTTTACAACAAAACAACTCGTTGACTTCTTATAAGTTACGTAATATCTGGATTACAAATAAAGAAAAGAGCAAACAGTTTCAAATAATTGGTGGTGTATACGACGGTAAGAATAGTTATTTCAAGATTGATATTACAAAAAATGTTGAGACAACAATTCCTTATTTTAAAGTATACCGTAATAGTAAACTAATCAGTTACTATGAATTAATCACAGTGGGAATAGTTTCCTATGTCCATATCACTGATCCCGATTTGACCGACGGAGATCAAATTGATATATTGATCTACAGCGACTCTGTTAGTAAATTGGGTTATTATGAAATTCCACAAAACTTAGATTTAAACAGCGAGAACGCTAACTTTTCAAGTTTGACCTTGGGGCAATTACGTAACCACGTAACAACCGCAGTAGGCAATAGTACACAAGTTGTTGGATCAGTTCCAGGAGACAGTAATCTCAGGGACGTGGCAATTAAAGCACAAGGTGGCAGTATACTGCAACACGCTGCCCCTGTATTGTATAGTGAATTATTTTTAATTGATAAAGATGCTAATTTTATTAAATCAATTAATTTGGCACGTCACGAGTACAGCAAAATAAAGAATAAAATACTCGAGTTGAGTACAAGAACCTCTGGATTAGATTACACTAACATACCAGTATTGCTTGATACAATATTAAAAAATATAAACTCAGTTAAAAACAAATCATTTTCTTGGTACTATAGTGATATGGTACCGTATGGAGATACTAAAAATACAATTAGTTACACCGTATTAAGTGATGAAATTGTTGATTACGAAATATCAAGTGTATTCAGTGACACTACATTGGGCAACACGGCAGTATTAGTTTACTTAAACAATGTACAGTTGACCAAAGGCGTTGATTATCAATTCGATGTAAACCGAGCTGGCGTGACCATACTGACTCCATTGGCGATTGATGATGTACTTACCTTCTATGAGTATAGCAATACTGACGGGAATTACATTCCAGAGACTCCAACAAAATTAGGATTATATCCTAAGTTCACTCCAGCTAAATTATACGACGATACATACCAGGTCCCTGTGTATGTTATACAAGGACACGATGGTAGTATAACACCTGCATTTGGTGACTACCGTGATGATTTATTACTAGAGTTTGAGCAACGCATCTATAACAATATCAAAGTAGATTATGCAACAAATGTATTTGACATTTATAATTACCTTCCTGGCAAATTTAGAACAACGGACTATAGTAACAAAGACTTTACGCAGTTATTGACTAATAGTTTCCTACAATGGGTTGGCGGTAATCGTGTTGATTATATTACTAACAGTTACTTTGTAGCAAGCGAAGCATTTACTTGGAATTATAATAGATTTGTAGACACAGTCGATGGCGAGACGTTGCCTGGATACTGGCGAGGAATCTACAAACATTTCTTTGATACAGATCGTCCACACACTCATCCTTGGGAAATGCTAGGTTTCACTGAACAACCAAGTTGGTGGGAAACACGCTACGGGCCTGCTCCGTATACTGGCGGCAACTTGGTTCTATGGCACGATTTAGAAGACGGGTACATCTGGAATAACGGAGATAGTTATACAGACGCTCGCTTTGCAAGACCCGGAATGACAACTGCAAACACCAGCGGCTTTATCCCTGTAGATGATACTGGCAGACTACGTGCTCCTACTGAGATGTTGGTTAAAAGATTTAACAGCAACAGTGCCAGTGGTAATTTTAAAATTGGTGACGATGGTCCAGTTGAGTCGGCATGGAGACGCAGCAGCGATTATCCATATGCAATGCAACAGGCGTTGGCCCTGAGCCACCCTGCATTTTACTTTGGGTCGTTGGTTGATGTTGGTCGTTATTATAAAAATACCGAATTAAATCAATATGTATTAAATGATACACTACAACGTATAACTCCTGACACAGTTAAACTTAATGGAAACACTGTTGATGGAACACCCCAACGTGCTGCAAGTTATATTAACTGGATTAGTGATTATCTACGCAACCAGGGCATTGATCCCTTTGTAAAACTTACAGAGTACCTGAGTAATGTCAACATTCAATTGGCCTACAAAGTCGGCGGATTTACGGACCAGACATTTATGGATGTGATTGCAGAACAAAGTAGTCCGTCAAGTAAAAACAGTGGAGTAATGATTCCTAAAGAGAATTATACAGTAGAATTATATAAATCTACACCCACAAAAACTGTTACCTACAGCGGAGTTGTAGTTGAACGCACAGGTACTGGCTATACAGTTAGTGGATTTGACATTGACTATCCATACTTTACAATTATTCCCAGTTTAGCAAATAATAATTCTTATCCTATACGTGTGGGCACAGACTCTGGTATCGTATATCAGAACTATCAAAAGTATAAAGTAACAGTTCCGTATGGATTTGAGTTTACTAGTAGACAGCAGGTAGTTGACTTCCTAGTGAGTTATCAACGATACTTAAAAGGTATTGGGTTTCAGTTCAAAGAACAAGATCCTGACATGCAATTGCAACGGGATTTTTTATTAAGCATTAGGGAATTTTTAACTTGGGCACAGCAAGGATGGGCCGCAAAAAATGTAATAGTATTGAGTCCAGTATTGAGTACTATAAATTTATCCACTAAAATAGGTGTAGTTGATAAAATTCAAAATCAACTTATGCAAAGCCGAGTCATTGATACCAGTTATAATTTTGTTGGATACAGTCAGTTAACTATAAGTCGAGATAGTACTCCCAAAGGTAACACATTCAAGTTAATTGCCAATGGAGGGCAAACTATCGCGCTTGTTAAACTTGATGTTGTTGAATATGAGCATGTAATAATATTTGATAACAAAACAGTCTTCAATGACATTATCTATGTGCCTGAACTTGGTAACAGACAGTACAGACTTAAACTTGTTGGTAAGAAAACTGGCAGTTGGTCTGGCGCACTAAACCCACCGGGGTTCATTTACAATAACACCACTGTGGATGCCTGGCAATCAAACAAAGATTACCCTCTTGGCAGTTTAGTCAGTTACAAGAACAACAATTATACTGCTATACAAGATGTACTTGGATCTACAGTATTTGACCCGTCGTATTGGGGACAGTTGAGCTCTACAGAAATAAAAACAGGTCTATTGCCAAACTTTAGTTACAACGCAGACAAGTTCCATAGATTCAATGATGTTGATAATCCAGAACTACTCGGCGACTTTGATTTATACAGTGGTAGCGCCATTGGATTCCAACCGCGCGACTACTTAACAAACTTTGGCATTGATATAACAACCCAGGCTAAATTTTATCAAGGTTACATTCGTGAAAAAGGTACAATGAACGCAGTCAAGGCATTTACTGCTGCAGGCTTTAACGGGGTAACCAGTGAGATAAGTCTATATGAAGAATGGGGTATGCGTGTTGGTGAGTACGGAGCTCTTGAAAACAACAAGTACGTTGAGGTTATTCTACCCGAAAGCACGTTTAATAGTAATCCCAAGGCACTGACATTATTGCCCAACAACGCCAGTGCAGATAATGGAATAGTTGGATATACTCCATCACACCTGTTTAAAACATCAACTAACTATGTTCCTAAAATATACAACAATAGGAATCGTGAGAGTCATTACGAAAATGATATAGGCACCGCTGGGTACGTAAACATAAACGATATTACAACCACACTATTTGATATTAAAAATTATAGTCAATTAGGCACCAATCTATCGGTCGTGGGAACAGGTTATACTATTTGGACGGCCAAGGATACCAATGGTGATTGGAATGTTTACCGAGTAACCGAAAGTACTTCATCAATTATCGATATATCATATAGTGTTGACAATATAGGAACTGTGACTGTTGATAAACCACATAATTTATCGTACGGAAGTTTGATTGTTATCAAAGGATTTGACGTAAGGGTTGACGGAGTTTATCGAGTTTATTCAACTATTAATTCTTATAAATTCAATGTGGTATTCTTTGGCGAGAGCGCAGTACAACTTAAATCTGCAATGCAGATATCTAGCACAGGTGCATTGTTTGAATTAAAGAGCTCTCGAATTATATCAAGTACAGATATAAGCACTATCACTCCACCCCAGGGCTGGTTAGATAACGACAAGTTATGGGTGGATCATGACACCGCAGTCAACGGGTGGGCCGTTTACAATAAGAGTACCCCGTGGACAGGTAATGTTAGTTACTTAAACGGAAATTTAAAATTAGCCACAGAAGAACAAACATTATTACTTAATACAACTGCAAATAGTCAAACCTTGACATTAAGCATTAACGCTAATATTAGAGCCGGTAATACTATTACACAGTTAAGTACCGGTGCATCAAGGAAGGTGCTGGCCAATGTAGTTAACAGTAACACAGTGACGGTTGGGTATATTAATTCGTATGCATTTAACACCACCGGGAATACGTACATATATGATAGTGGTGCAAATTTAACTGCCAACTTGTCATCAGTGGCAACAAATACTATTGCCATAGATAGTAATATTGCTCAATTAAGTAGCGGCTCTTGGGGAAGTGTAGTTCGAGTAAGCGGTAACACAATTGTAATTAAGAGTAATATAAGTTCAAATGCATTTGTGACCAGTGGTAACACATTTATATACAAGAATGGTGCAAATTTATACGCCAGTATCACTAGTGTTCAGCAAACTTCTTATATATCTGGAGCAGGATTCGGTACGGTAACTGCCATTAATGCTGACGGTACTTTTGCTGCTGCAGGAATGCCCACATTAGGCATTGGTAACGTTGCAGTATTTGTTGCAAATATTTCAAATCATAATACACTAACACAAGTGGCCAATCTCGGGGCCTTGGTCGGAAGCGTAAGTAACTTTGGTGCCAGTTTAGATACTGCTGGCAATTTGCTGTACATTGGAAACCCTGGCGACGGTGCCAGTGAGTATGGAAGAGTGCATGTTTACCAATTTGATGGTAGTACTACGTTCAATTTATTACAAACTATCAGTAGTAATTGGGGCAGTAATACTGGGGACAAGTTTGGACACAGTATAAGTGTCAGTGCTGATAGTAGTTGGCTGTTTGTTGGAGCACCTTTTAAAGGTAATGTTGAAGTCTATGCCAATGTAGGAGGCGTGTATACGTACGCCAATACTATTATTGGCAATGCTGTTGCCAACCTTGGATACACAGTAAAAACAACCAGCGATGCAAGTCAGACAGTAATTTCAGCGCCTTATCAAACAGTCAATAGTAAAACTGCCGCTGGTGCAGTATACATTTACGATCGTAGCGTAGAAAGATTTATCGCCAACGGTGCAACATATTTGACCAAGTATCCAATCACTGCAACCACACTAAAAGTCACGGTCAACGGCAATGTTGTTACTAGTGGATTTACATCAAATGCCAGTGCCGTTGTTTTCTCAAGCGCACCTGTAATTGGCAGTGTTATTGATATTGATACAAATAAGATACAGTTACTAGAACAAATAACATCACCAACACCGACTAGTGGCGGCCAATTTGGTATAGTTACAAGTATATCTGGTAACGATACAGATGTATATGTTGCAAGTCCTGGGTATAGTGAGCCGGGATACTATAGTGGTATTGTTTATAGATTTGTGAACCAAGGGGCTAGTTACGGTACTATTACTAGTAATATTAGTGCAACTGGGTTTACTGGTAATGTCAGTGTAGGAGACAGTATACGAATTAATGGCATTGATGTTGTAATGACCGGAGCAAATGTAGTAACAGCCAATACTAATATTAATGCAGCAAATATCGCGGGTGTTGGATCAGTTGTAGAAGGATATGGCGCACTGACAATTACAAGTAATGTTACAACGCAGTACCAACGTTTGGTAATAACTCCTGGCAATGGCAACATTATAGCAAATCTTGGACTAGAAGTTTACGCCAGTGTACAAACATTGTTGCATCCTGCAGTAGATGAAGTAAATTCATTTGGTAGTCAAGTGTTGTCAAGTCCCGATGGGTCAATTCTTGTAGTGGCGGCTGTAGGCGGCAGTGCATACAACTCAGCAACGTTTGATCAAAACTCAACCTTGTTTGATTATGCGTCAACAACATTTGCCGACACAATCAGCGGATCTGGCTCGGTGTATGTTTACGGATTAGTAAATGGATCGTTCTCAAGTACTGCACAAGATCAATATGTTCTTGTACAACGTTTAAAAAATAATAGTTTATCAAGTAACGACCAATTTGGTTATAATATAGCAATGAATGCCAACACTATGTTGGTAGGAGCCCCTGGTGACGACGGTACATTGACCATTGATCCCGAAAGTGGTGCTTATGTTCCATTAAGTAATTCTGGAACTTATTACACATACAATAACTTTTCGGGAAATGTTGGTTGGGATATAATTAGTTCAGAGCAACCCAAGGTTGATATTGATACAGTTAGTAATTTCTATTTGTACAATAAAGATACAGATGTTATTATAAGACATTTAGATTATATTGATCCGGCCAAAGGTAAAATCCTTGGATCCGCTCAACAAGACTTGGACTATATTACTGCTTATGATCCGGCGGTTTATAATGCAGTTGGCGGAATTGATTCTGTGCCAAATTTGGCCAACAGTTTAGATTTCTTTTGGGGTAAAGAACAAAAATCAAAGACTTGGTGGAATATTGACCAAGTGCGTTATTTAAATTATGAGCAAGGTGATTTAACTTATAGAACTAACAACTGGGGCAGAATGTTCCCGGGCAGTACAATACAAGTTGCTGAGTGGGTAGAAAGCAATGTCCCGCCTAGTGCCTACTCGGGGCCTGGAACACCAGTGTATCCCGACAATAGTGCATATTGTATTGTAACTAAGGTAAATCCCGACACTAAGGCATATACTAGTTATTACTATTATTGGGTGACTGGCAAGACAAGTCTAGAACCAAATAGTAACCATCAAAGTACAGTTAGTACTATTGCTGATGTCATCGAAAACCCAAGTATGCAAGGAATAGCATACGCTGCAGCAATCAGGGACGATACTATAAGTTTATATGGTGTTACTGACATGTTGAGTGGCAATACAACGGTGTTGCACATTGACTACGACACATTAAAGAATACCAATTTAATTCATAGTGAATACCAATTGGTATCTGAAGGAAATGATAATAGTAATATTCCTACAAGAATTATTGATAAACTAATAGATAGTTTAAGCGGCATAGATGCTATGGGGAATCCAGTGACCCCGCTAGATGTCGATGGCAATTATGTTTTACCATTGCAACAACGAATTGGTCTAAACAGAAATCAAACACTGATAGTTAATAGAAAAGATGCTCTGAAAAATCTTTTTGAGTGGATTAACGATATGTGTATATTGTATCCTCTAGTAGCGGATTCTAATCTGTTGTCATTGAATGGTGCAGAACCACTGCCAGACTCAATAAATTATGATTTACAAGTAGCCACCTACGCCGAACTTACTTATGTAAGTACCACTGCCCTTTCGAGTGGATATGTAGTACTAGTGACTAACGACGAAACAAAACAAGAATTGTGGACTACTTATACTTGGAGCGGAACTGCTTGGACATTAACTAGTACACAAAGTTACTATACTCCTTTCTATTGGGATAAAGTTGACTGGTACGATAGTTCTTATAATTCAACAGTTTTGCCAACGTATGTAGTTAGTACCATTTCCGATATTGCTACTGTTAGTGCAATTTCTGGAGATACAATTAAAGTTCTAAACAACGGTAACGGAGAGTTTAGTATATATCAGGTTAACTCGTCGGGTACTACAGACCTAGTAGGTGTACAAAACGGCACAATACAATTCAATGAAAATATATATACCTCAGATAACGCAAGTGTTGAAATACGAGTTATTTTATCTAACTTCACAACATACTTCAAAGACTTTGATGTAACATTAAATGACTTGTTCTTTAATATAATTAATTATATTTTAAGTGAACAGCCAACAATCGACTGGGCGTTTAAAACCAGCTTTGTCAGTGTGTTACATAAACTACGTAAACTAAGTCAGCCTGCAAGTTATGTACCTGACAACCAAACTTACTACGAAAACTATATTAACGAAGTTAAACCATATAGAACAAGTATTCGTGAATACTTAATTGATTATCAAGGTAACGACGAATACTATGGAGATAGTACAGACTTTGATATCCCATCAACTTATATCAGTTCAATTGGCAAATATCGTAGTCCTAACGGTAAGTTAGAAAGTGACGAAACAAGTCTGAGTACTCTTCCACAGTACAGTCAATGGTATAACACACATGGCTACGGAATTAGTGATGTTACTGTTGCCAACGTTGGATCAGGTTATTTCTTAACTCCAACAGTTACAGTACTTGGCGGTGGTGGCACCGGAGCCAATATTATTGCACACGTTAATTTTAGTTCAAATACTATCAGTAGATTTGAAGTTATTAGTGCCGGAGAAGGTTACACTAGCCAGCCAACTATCTTCATTAATGGAACTGGTACCGGGGCAATAGGCTACGCAAAATTTAAAAATCATTATCAAATTGATAGTTTGCCTACTACTACCCTAACTACCGCGGCCAATGTAAGTGTTTATCTTGGTAACATTGTATCACAACCCAATACAGGAGCATACGGAACAGTATACAGTACCAGTACTGGAAATACGATTACGCTCGTTGACGTTGACGGCACGTTCTCTAGTAATCAATATATCTTTAGAGACTTCTCAAACCTAAGTACCAAAGTTAACACAATTAATAGTTATACACAGTTTGTTAATCAAAGTTACAATACTGTAAGAAACATTACAACAACATTGTTATTTGATCGTACAAGTTACACCAGTAACATCATTGCCTGGCAACCAAATATTACGGTAAAAGCAGGAAGTTATGTTTCTTACAACAACTTGGCATACGAAGCATTGAGTAACAAATATGAATATTTGACATTAAGTGATAATGTAACAATACCAGCTGGCAATATTATAAAACAAGCAGTTACTGGAGCAAATGCAACTGTATACTCGGCAGTCACCAATAGTAATGTTGTTGTAATTAGAGCTGATTCTATTAATGGTACTTTTAGTGCAAACACAACAAGTTACATCTACAATGTAGGTAATATTAACCTTACTACAAATGTAAACTTGGTATCTAAAGTATCTAGTGCAACTTCATCTAACTCATATGTTTACAGTACTGCTATTTTAACACTAAGTGGAAATATAACAGCCAATGTTGGAAACTATATTACTCAAGCAAATGCCACTGGTAATGCAACAGTATTAGCAATATCAAGTAATCTACAATTAATTACATTGGGTAATGTAACCGGCGCATATCAACGCAGAGGTGGCAATGTTTCGGTTAATGGAGTCTCTACCGGGTCGCGTCCAATTGCTATTAATAATGTATTTGATTATACCAAATATACTACATTACAAGCAAATTCGTTTACCAGTGCCACTGATCGCATTACTGCCTACTATGCTCCAGCAGCCGGAATGCCTGGCCGAGATTTATCGCAGCTGATGTCAGGAATCAGTTACCCTGGGGTAACAGTCACTGGGGTTAAATTTGATGCAAATACATCAGTAGTTACAACCAGTAACGTTCTTTATGCATACAGCAACATTGGTACTGTGTTCAGCTCTAATGTAGCAAAACTTGATTTTACAACATTGGGTTATACAATTGGTGAACCGCTGACAATGATTGACACTGATGCAAATGTTACGTATAGCCTAACTATTGCAAGTTTTTCAAGCACACAACTAGTGGCCAGCGGAATAGCAAATGCTATTCCACGTGGTGCAAATATCACGCTCAAGTACTATGATTATGAGAATTCAGCATTCTTAGATTCTACAATACAAAACACCTACACCAATACAAGTTTTGGCACAAGCCCCAATGATATATCAATCGATGGCGGCGTTTATATTGACACTTACAGTAGCCATGCCCCTGAAGAATTAGTTCCTGGAACATTATATGACAGTTTAAATATGATTGTGCGTACTAAGATACAGAATAATACAAAGGTAATGAGTTATCGTATTGTACATGATATGGGAGCAAATGCCAGTTCCGCCGACACATCAATCTGGCCCAAGTATTATGGAATTAGTTCAGCACATAGTACAACATTGGCAAGTAATCTAAATATCACAGACAGTAATATTCGTGTAACCAATGCATCTGTGCTAACCGCACCAAACACATCATTGTTGATTCCCGGAGTTATTTACATCAACGGAGAAAAGATTACATTCTACACTGTAGATTTAGTCAATAATGTACTTGGGCAAATTCGCAGAGCAGTTGACGCTACTGGTGCTCCTGCAGTACATGTTGCAGGATCTGACGTAGTTGAGGCTAATTTACCAGAACTCATAACCGGCGGTAATCTTGTGCATACCACAACCTGGCTAAACTTGCCTGTGGGGGCTGCCAACATCATAGTTGACAACTTTGGTGTAAGCATCACTGACAACACAGGCAACATATTCACTACAACTGGCGCAACAATTGGTGCTGTTACAGACGGATTAGGATTAGAGAATAGTATGAGTACCCCGGCTGTTTTCATACAGAGTTTAAAAATAAATATATAAAAGGCAAAAGATATGAGTATTACAATTACCGGATTACCGACACAAGGAACAGTACAAGATACCACGTATATCCCTTCGGAAACCTCAAGTGTGACGGGAAAAGTCACCGCATTGAGTATTAGAAACTATGTTGCATCAGGCACATTATCAACAGTCACTGCTACTACACTGGTCTCCACAACTTCAGCAATTGGGACTGCTGCAGCCATTAGTTTAACTACTACCGGCGACGTTGTAATTGGCGGAAATTTGACAATTTTGGGCGGGGAATATGTAACTGGTAACGTAACGGGCAACTATTTCCTGGGCAACGTACAAGGCAATGTAGCAGGCAACTTAGTTGGTAACGTGTCAGGAACATTGGTTGGTAACGTGGTCAACCCCACATCGGGCGGAGGCGCCATTGTTGGTAACTTGACTGCTTATGTTACATTCCCAGTGCAACCCTACATTACACATTTAGGAAACATTACTGCCAATGTACTAACCGTTAACGCAAATGTTAGATCGGGTAACCTGTCTACGCTGGGAACAGCCAACGTAGGCGCATTGATAGTGACAGGAACTTCTACTTATACCGGAGACCTATTGGCCAACGCCAATGTCACAGTCAACATTGGCAGCACTACAAACTGGTTTAACCAAGTTTATGGTACTGCGGTACACGCATTATATGCTGACTTGGCAGAACGATATACAAGTGATAGTCAGTATCCACCGGGAACCGTTGTAGTTTTTGGCACAACGACCGAAGTAACAGCCAGTTATCAAGCCAATGATACCCGTGTGGCCGGGGTTGTGAGTACAAATCCTGCATACACAATGAATGCCGGAACCGCCGGAGTAGATGTGGCCTTGCAAGGCCGTGTGCCCTGTCAAGTGATCGGTCCAGTTGTTCGTGGCGACATGATAGTTACCAGTGCCATCCCCGGTGTGGCCATGACCAACAATACACCAGCAATGGGCACAGTAATTGGTAAAGCACTTGGCAATCACAGTGGTAATGGAGTCAGCATCATTGAAGTTGTTGTGGGTAGATTGTAAACCAATAAATATATAGATAGAGTAACCAATATGAACAAAGATACACAAAAACCAGATGACATCGGCGGAATATACGTTCGGGGCCATATCAAGATATTTGATCCCTCATCTGGAGAAGTCTTCATCGATAAAAGCAATGCTATTCACTATGAAAATATCAGTACTGCGTTGGCGTATAACCTAGCCAATAAAGATCAAAATTTCATCTACGAAATGCACTTTGGCAACGGTGGAACCAACGTTGATCCTACAGGTGTTATTACATATTTGCCCCCAAATACTACAGGGCAGAACAGTAACTTATACAACGGCACATACAGTAAGATAGTTGATGATGCCAGCGCAGTCAATGCAAATCCTACACAAAACTATATTCAAGTTCGCCACATTCCCGGACAAGTTTACACAGATATATTAGTAACTTGTTTGTTAGATTACGGCGAACCCAGCGGCCAAAGTGCATTTGACAATAGTCAAACATTGACCGATACATACACATTTGATGAGTTGGGATTATTTGGCCGTAGTACCGATAGTACCAGTGGATTAACAAGTACTGGGCCCATGCTTACACATGTGGTATTTCACCCGGTACAAAAAAGTTTAAACAGATTGATTCAAGTTAACTATACAGTTCGTATTCAAACATTAACTAATTTAAGTAGCATAGGATAATATAATGGCATACGCAATTAATACAACAGATGGGCAAGTCCTAATTCAAATACTTGATGGTACTGCCGACGGTCCTAGTATTAATCCCGGCATTAATTCTGCAGATGTAGATCTATTTGGTAAAAATTATCCTTTATATGGTGAGTTTTTAAACGAAAACTTTATCAAATTACTACAAAACTTTGCTAACGCTACCCCGCCAAGTAAACCATTGAAGGGCGAACTATGGTACGATACTACCCTTGGTAAATTAAAAATTTATACTGGGTCTACTTTTGTCCCAGTTAATCCGGTGTTTGTTTCAAATACTGCACCTTCAATTTCACTAACAGGTAGCCAATGGTGGGATCAAACTAACCGTCAGCTCAGTATACACAACGGCACTGAT
>Ga0214919_10004222_pt1 | contig 21118 bp, 17 predicted proteins | sample LL1503_MetaG_FD_177994 | JGI IMG/M metagenome (GOLD analysis project Ga0214919, IMG submission 177994) | Freshwater microbial communities from Lake Lanier, Atlanta, Georgia, United States - LL-1503 | ecosystem: Environmental > Aquatic > Freshwater > Lake | place: USA: Georgia | collected... | reverse complement strand
AACTCGATGGAAGGACGACCGCCGCAGACCTCGGGCTTGGCAAACTGGTGCGCAAGTCTGGCGGATTTCAGGGTGCAGCGCTGGCACAGCGCAGCGCCCTGACTGACCCGTCAAGGCCCGCCTTGATCGGGCTGGTGGCGGTCGATGGAATATCTGCGATACGGGCGGGAAGCCAGTTGGTCGCAAGCGATTTTTCTACGCGCGAACCTGCACTTGTGGACAAGCAGGGCTTCGTTAGTTCGTCGACACCCAGTGCCTTCTTGGATCACCCGATTGCGCTGGGCTTCCTTCGAGACGGTGCCTCCCGCTATGGTGAAGAGCTGGTCGCCGCATCACCGATTTCGGGAGATTTCACCCAAGTGCGCGTGGTATCGCCGGTTTTTGTAGATTCTGACAACGGTCGATTGAAAGGCTGATGTGATCGAACGCCAATCCGCAATAGCCGCGCACCCCTATATGCAGGCCGATCAACGCGTGGGGACTCCATGGACAGGTGCTGCGCCGGTTTTCCTGTCCGAGCGTCGGCCCTTGGCGATCCTGCAAATCAGCGCATTTGCACAGTCGTCAGACATGGCTGCAGCCGCGCTGGCCAGCACCGTCGGGCTGCGCTTGCCGAACCCCAATCGCATGACCGGTGGTATTGACAAAGACATCCGCAATATTGGGCCCGGCATCTGGCAGCTAGTCGGCGCGCCGGGCGCCATACCGTCGGCCGGTCTGCTGCGGGAAATGATGTCCGCACATGCAACGGTAGTCGATCTCAGCCATGCGCGCACCGCTTTTGTACTGAGCGGCCCAGCGGCGGCACGCGTTTTGGCGCAACACTGCAGCCTGGACCTTGGCATGGATCATTTCCCAATGCACAGCGCCACGAATACCCGATTCGGACACATCGGAATGACACTCTCCCGAGCCGGTGCACAAAGCGAATTTGAACTGTTAGTGTTTCGGGGATACGCAGAGTTCGTCCTGGAGGCGTTGCTAGAAGCCGGAAAAGAGTTTGGTATGCAAGTCATCGCAAGAGCCCCTGTGGGGAAACAAGGAGAAGAAGTTTGTCAATGAAATCAACCTACCGCGTTGTCGTGATTGGCGGTGGGGTTGTGGGCGCTAGTGTCCTGTACCACCTCACCAAGAAGGGCTGGCGCGACGTCGCTCTGATCGAACGCCTGGAACTGACGTCGGGCTCGACCTGGCACGCTGCCGGTGGTATGCACACGGTCAACGGCGATCCCAATGTAGCCAAGTTGCAGCAGTACTCGATCAACCTGTACAAGGAAATAGAAGAAATATCGGGGCAGTCGGTTGGCCTGCACATGACCGAGGGGCTGATGCTGGCAGCGACACCGGCGCGCTACGAGTGGCTGAAAAACATCCATTCCAAGGGCCGCTACATGGGCATGCAAACCGAACTTATATCGCTCGACGAGGCCGAGCGATTGCTGCCCCTGATGGACAAGTCCCAGTTTATCGGCGCGATGTACGACCCGATCCAAGGGCATGTGGATCCCAATGGCACCACCTATGCGTTTACGGGCGCCGCTCGCAAAGCGGGGGCCGAGGTCTTCACGCACACGCGGGTTCTTGACACCCGACAAAGGGCCGACGGGTACTGGGACGTCCTCACCGACAAAGGCAACATAGTGGCAGAGCATGTTGTCAATTGCGGTGGGCTGTGGGCCCGCGAGATGGGTCGCCTGGTCGGCTTAGAACTCCCCATTCTGGCGATGGAACACCAGTACCTGATCACCGAAGACATGCCAGAGGTGGTTGCTATCAATCGGGACACGGGAAAGATGGTCATGCATGTCGTCGACTTTGACGGCGAAATTTACATGCGCCAGGAGCGCAACGGGATGCTGCTCGGAACCTATGAGCGCAACGGTGTGCCGTGGAGTCCGAAGGACACGCCGTGGGACTTCGGGCCGACGCTTTTACCCGATGCACTGGACCGCATCAGCGACAACCTCGAAGTCGGCTTCCGCCACTTTCCGCCATTTCAAAAGGCCGGCATCAAGCAACTCGTGAACGGACCTTTCACCTTCGCCCCGGATGGAAACCCGTTGGTGGGGCCGATCAAGGGTCTGCGCAATTACTGGGTCGCTTGCGGTGTGATGGCCGGCTTCAGCCAGGGCGGGGGCGTCGGCCTGGCGCTTTCAAACTGGATGGTCGACGGCGATCCCGGTTTCGATGTGTGGGCTATGGATGTCGCGCGCTACGGCGACTGGGCTACGCGTGCCTATACACGCGCGAAAGTAGTAGAAAACTACGGGCGACGCTTCCGGGTAAGATTTCCGAACGAAGAGCTTCCAGCCGGGCGCCCGTTGCGCACGGTTCCACTGCACCATCAATGGCTTTCAATGGGAGCCGTTATGGGAGACAACTGGGGCCTGGAATCGCCGCTGTGGTTTGCACCACCAGGTGTTAAAGATGAGTTTTCATTTCACCGCTCCACCGATTTCGTCCATGTCAAGGCCGAATGCCAGGCGGTGAGAAATGCCGTCGGAATTTCCGATATTTCCAGTTTTGCGAAGTACCAGGTCAGCGGGGCCGGCGCCCACGCGTGGTTGTCGCGCGTGCTGGCTAACAAGATGCCCAAGACCGGCCGGTTGATGCTGGCTCCTATGCTCAACGAGCGCGGGAAATTGATCGGCGACTTTACGGTAGCCAAGGCTGCAGATGATTTGTTCTATGTATTCGGATCCGGTGCTGCTGAAAAATACCATATGCGCTGGTTCGACCAGCACCTTCCCGCTGACGGCAGTGTCGCGGTGAAAGCGCTGGGCATGGACCTGGTCGGACTGTCAATCGCAGGGCCACGCGCGCGCGATGTGCTTGCCGCCTTAACAGACTCCGATGTTTCGAATCAGGGAATGCGGTTTATGGATTTCCGAGCATCGATAGAGGTTGGCTGGGTGCAGGCCATGGTCGGTCGGATCAGCTTCACCGGCGACCTCGGCTACGAGATCTGGGTCAGGCCGGAGCAGCAGGTAGCGCTTTTCAACGCGCTATGGGAAACGGGCCAGGCCTACGGCATGCGCCCTTTTGGCAGTCGCGCCCTGCTATCGCTGGCGCGCGAAAAGGGCTTTGGAACTTGGGCCCGCGAGTACCGTCCAATTTATGGCCCTTTCGAAGCGGGGCTTGGGCGCTTCGTCGACCTTGGAAAAACCGACTTCATCGGACGGACAGCGGCGGCAGCGGAAAGAGACGGTGCCACAAAGCGCCAGCGTGTGGGCTTTGTCGTTGAGGCAGACGATGCAGACGCAATCGGCGACGAAGCCGTGTGGAAGGACGGCGCGGTGGTGGGCTGGATAACGTCCGGCGGCTATTGCCACCATGTCGAATGCTCGTATGCGACCGGCTATGTTGACAGCGCCAGCATCGCGACCGACGCCGACGCCGGGAACTGGGAAATCGAAATCCTGGGGGAAAGGCGGCGCGCAAGGCTGCAATACGAGCCCTTGTTTGACCCGAAAGGGTCCCGGATGCTGAGTTGAAATTCCGAATGGCGAATTCGGAGTCTGGCTAAAGGGTCTGCTCCAGCTTGACAGCTTAAGCAGCCGCCGGCACATCCATGAACAGGTTCAGGAAAGGCCGGACGTCGGGCTGAGCAGCCACATACCAAGCCTGCTCGAATATCCTACTTGCCTGCGGCCCAGTGCACCGGGTCCCAATAGAGTCAATTGCCTTGGCCTTTATAGCCACATCGTCTAGCGGGTGTGAGGGGTCTCCCAGCGTTGTTTGGCTGGTGTAAGACATGGTGTGGCCGCTGCGCAATCGCACCTTGACCGTCGCACAGCGCTCAGCGGGGAAACGCCGGCTGTACTCGGCGTCCTCTCGAAGTTGTGTCTTCGCCATCACATCCAAAAGAACGGGGTCCCGCCAGGCCTGCTCTGATATTTCCAGTGCGCCGACGCGGCCGAGCACCAGGGCGCAGGCCAAGGGATAACCCAAGTTGTATTGGGCCTGCTCGGTATTCTTCGGCGGCGAGGCACCCAGCCGACAAGCCTCCGCAAAGCTGAGAACTTCCACATGGTCTATCAGGGTCGCGTCAAAGCCGGGTTCAGCACGCAATGCCAGTGCGGCCTGAATCGCAGGCTGAGCCCAACGACAGACCGGATAGGGTTTGAAGTATTGATCAAGCATGCGCCACCGGGTACCCAGATCAGACCAAAGGCCATCGATGGGTTCAACCTCCAAAAGCTCGGCCGGTGCCCCGGTAAAGCCCTGCTGCGCCATCAAAGCAGCCGTCACACCCGTCATCGCGCCCCAAGTGGCACCATCTTTCACCATGCTAGGGAAGTCGATACAGCGCATCATGGGACCGCGGGGACCGTGGTACTCGGCAATGCCAAGTGCCTCCCGCCATTGCAACTCAGAAAGTCCCAGGCGCCGAGCCATGACAGCCGCCGCCGCGATGGCCGCCCACGCGCCGGAGCTGTGGTAGTCGGATGCAGTGGCATGCAGGGCGATTCCTGAGCGCAAGCCCATCTCGTAGCCCATCACCAGGGTCGTGATGAACTCTTCACCACTAACAGGAACGCCCATGCAGTCCACCGCCGCCAAAATGGCAGGCAGCACGGTAGCGCCAACATGGCCCTTCGTCAAGGCATGCCCATCATGCGCGTCATAGCTGTCCAGCGCCGCGGCGTTGGCCATGGCTGCGCCCGCCGCTGACACCGTACCGCCCGAAAAAAAAGTGCGGGCACCCTGACCGGGAAGCGCGCCAAACTGGCTTAGCGCGACCGAGCGGGCAATGCGCGCCATCACTGTGCCACTGCCAGCAGCAGCCACGCCCAGAAGATCGACCAGACAACGCGCTGCCTGGCAGCGCACCTCAGCTGGCAACGATGCGTAGCTCAGGTTGCGACCGAACGCATAGGTTGCACTGGCTATCTCCCTTGGCATTAGTGCACTCATTGCGGATACTGGCTACAACAAGCCCTGTTCTTTTAAGAATGCCCGCGCCACATCTTCAACAGCCTTCTTATCGACATCGATCAACGCGTTGAGTCGACTAACGACCGCGTCATTGAGTTTCGCCGACAAGGCGTTCAATGGCTCGGCCAACTTCGGGTTCTTGTCCAGAATTTCTTTTCGCACTACCGGCGTCAATGCGTACGAAGGAAAGAATCCCTTGTCGTCCTTCAGTACGACAAAATTGAAGGCGGGAATGCGCCCATCGGTTGCGAACACTAACGATATATCGACCTGACGATCGCGCAAGGCCTGGTAGGTAAGACCGGTATCCATACGCTTGACGTTATCGCGAGAAAATTCGAAGCCATAGGTATCTTGGAGCGGCTTGAGTCCGTCAGGCCGTGCGTAGAATTCAGAATTGCTGGCGAAGCTCAATTTAGCGTCCGCTTTCACCGCCTTTGCCAGGTCCGAAATGCTGGCAATACCACGACTGGTTGCGTCATCTTGGCGCATGGCCAAGGCATAGGTATTGTTAGCCGCAGAGGGATTTAGCCAAACAAGGCCCCGCGCCGCATCCAGCTCTTTAACACGTTTGTAGGTATCGGCGGCGTTCAGCTTTTCGCTAACCTTGTTGAATGTGACCAGCGAAGTTCCCGTGTATTCCCAGTAAACATCGATCTGCCCGTTTTCTTGTGCGGCCCTTAGAACGGCAGTTCCCATACCGGCTTTTCGGTCCGGTTTGAAGCCCTTGGATTGCAGCAACTGCACCGTCATCTCGGTCATCAGGATCTGCTCGGTGAAGGCCTTCCCGCCAACCACTATGGTCGCCTGCGCCTGAACACCCGTAGCCAGGCTCAGGGTGGCGCCAAGAAAAACGGTACCAAGAATAGTTCTACGTTGCATGCTTATCTCCTTAAAGGTTTTAGAAAAATGAACCGACAGTTCCCGGCCTCAGGAACGAAGGGGTCGATACGGATTGACTCCGCGCGGAATCACCCAGTACTGGATTTGGTACAGGAGCAGATCGACGAGCACCGCAAGCAGACAGGTCGTGATCGCTCCAGCAAGCATCATGGCGGGTTCGTTAATGTCAATTCCAGTAAATATCAATTCACCCAGTCCGCCGCCTCCGATCAGGAAGGCAAGTGCGGCTGTCCCGGTTGCATAGGTCACTGCTATGCGGACCCCAGTGACAATAACATTAAGGGCGTTAGGAAACTCGACCCGCCACAGAATCTGACTGTCGCGCATGCCCATTCCGCGGGCCGCGTCGAGCAGGTACGGGTTCACCGCGAGCAGACCGGCACACGTGTTGCGTGCAATAGGCATCAATATGGCAATCGTTAGCCCGATAACGGCAGAACCGGTTCCGATTCCGAAAAAAAGCATCGCGATCGCTAGTTTGGCTAAGGTCGGAACCGTTGTTCCGATATTGAGCACTTGCATAATTACTTCGGCATGGCGGCGCATACCTTTCCTGGATAGCCAGACGCCGATGGGGATGCCCAAGGCAATCGAAAAAAATGCTGCAGAGCCAACCAGTCGCAGATGCTGAACTAGCAAATACTGCACCTCCAAACGAAAGCCAAGCAATTGCTGAGCAAGACCTGTGGCCTGAACAATTGCCGGTGCCGTGGCCACTACGAGCCCGATGACAGCCAGAATCGCATGCTGCGGCCTAAGCGTTGGCAGCATGGCCTACCTCCACATTCGCGCGGACGCTGCCCTCGAGCGCTGGTGTGGCCAAATACCGGCTAATCGCCGACTGGCTGATCACGCCTCGCAGGCGACCGTCAGCATCGACGCATGGTAGCCAGGGGACCGCCAGTCGCAACAGTTCCGAAACCACGACACGCAGGTCACAGTCCATGCCAACAACGGCCACGCCAATATCGCGGCCCTGAACGACGACTCCCGACACCCTGCCGGCGTCATCCATGTGAATCTTACCGGGAGCCGCATCCACCTGCAAATCGACTGTACTGCCCACCGTAAAAACCAATCCGGTGTGCACTTGTTCGACCCGGATACGACGCAAGCGCTTTAGCGTCCGATCCGCGCCGACAAAGCCGGCTACAAAATCATTGACGGGATAGGTCAGCACCTGATCAGGAGTGCCAATCTGCTCCAGACGGCCATCGCGAAAAATTGCAATCCGGTCTGCCATCTTCACCGCCTCGTCAATATCATGGCTCACCAACAAGACCGTCTTGCGCAACTTTCGCTGCATTTTCAGAAACTGCTCCTGAATCGACTCGCGATTGATCGGGTCAAGCGCGCCAAACGGTTCATCCATCAGCAACACAGGCGGATCCGCGGCCAGTGCCCGGGTGACACCCACCCGCTGCTGCTGCCCTCCCGACAATTGGCTAGGGAAGCGATGCAAAAACTCACCCGGGTCCAGTCCGACCATGACCAGCATCTCGGCTGCCCGGGCGCGCATGCGCGGGATGTCCCAGCCAAGCAACCGGGGGACCACACAAATGTTCTCTTCGACCGTCATGTTAGGAAATAGGCCCACTTGCTGTATGACGTAGCCTATGCTGCGGCGCAGGGCAACCACATCTATTTCGGCAGTGTCGCGTCCTCCTATCAGCACGCGGCCTGAGGTCGGTGCAATCAATTGATTGACCATCCGCATGGTCGTGGTCTTGCCACAGCCCGACGGACCAATCAGGACGCAAACCTCCCCCTCCTGAACCGCCATATTGACATTATCAACCGCAGCAACTGTTCCAGCAGCACCGTAAACCTTGCGAAGATTTTCAAGAATGATCATGGGAGACGAATCGCTGGCGTCATGTCAACTTACAGAAAGCTTCAGACCCGGGGGGGTCAGAAGGCGCTGGAGCCTTAGCAGCAGGTAATCGGACAACAGAGCAAGAATGCTTACGCACACCGCACCCGTGAGCAGTTGCCGGATATCGGTCTGCGTGATTCCCCGACTGATGAAGGTTCCCAAGCCACCTGCGCCAATATAGGCCGCGATGGCGGTGATGCCAATGTTCATGACCACGGCAATTCGCACGCCCGCCATGATGACTGGAAAAGCATTTGGGAGTTCAACCCGCCAAAGCCTTTGGGACGCGTTCATCCCCATTCCAATTGCAGCATCCCGCAAAGCCGGGTCAAGCCCTACCAAACCGGTATAAGTGTTGCGCACAATTGGGGCCATGGAGTAGAGATAGACCGCAATGACAGCGGGTAGCCAGCCTATTCCCTGCCCAATGACGGAAAGCAGTGGGATCAGAATTCCAAACAAGGCTATCGAGGGGACCGTGATAACCAAGGCGCCAGCGTACAGCACGACAGGGGCGAGTCGTGGGCGCCTGGCGATGAACACCCCCAATGCGACCCCGCACACGATGGCCAGGGTCACGGCAACGCCTACTATCGACAAATGCTCCGCCGTGCGTGCCGCGATCGTCCCTAGATTGTTGGCCATATAAGCCAGTGTCTCCATTCAGTGTCCTCTGCCAATACCTGTCGATAGACGCCACACTAAGCCACCATGCACTGCGCATCGTATGGGATGCATGGCAGCACGACCTTCGCAATCCGACAACAAATATGCGCAATGCGACGCACGCTTTAACGGCCTTGCAGGTCGATTGTCATGGACAGGGGACACAATATTCACCCGGGTGGCGCGTTTACAGTTTCCAGGGCTCAACGCGCCTTCGCGCGACGAACATCGCTCGGTCGGTGGCCGAACGTAGCGTGAAAGGCGCGGGCAAAATGAGATGGGCTTGAGAACCCACATTGCGCGGCGACCGATCCAACCGGATCGTCTGTTTGCTCCAACATGTCATTGGCAGCCCGCATGCGCATTTCAATATAAAAATGGTCCGGGGACTGTGTGAGTTCGGTGAGAAAAAGGCGCTGCAACTGACGCACCGACAACCCAGCCACCGTTGCAATTTGACTGACCCGCAAAGGAGACTTGATCGACTGCTCCATGCATCCGATTGCGGTGACTAGGCGTCGGTCTTTGACGCCATAGCGCCAGCGAATTTCCATGGGCTGCATCTCGCCAGGCAGTCTCACGCGTCCATGGATAAAGTTGTTAGCCACCTTCATCGCCAGCGCCTGGCCGTGCTGCGCCCGAATCAGCGCAAGCATCATGTCCATCGCAGCGGCACCCCCGCCACAGGTCCACCGGTCGCGATCGAGGCAGTAAACCTCTCTTGTCACCGCCAATAAAGGGTGTCGCTCCTGCAATTCCCGTAAGCGATCCCAGTGGCCGGTACAACGATAACCGTCAAGAAGCCCAGCGCCGGCAAGCACAAGGCTTCCATGACTCACCGCGCCAATGGCCTTGGCACAAGCCGCAGCGGCACTTAGGCGGTCAAGCAGTCGGGGTTGCATCAAGCGGTCAAAGTCCAGACTGGCGATCACCAACAATAGGTCGGACTCTGGTGGAGCCAAGTCGTTGTGTCCGGCTTTGATCTGGAAGCCGCTGCTTGAGACTGGGTCGGCACCGTCGGTCGAAACGATTCGCCAGCGGTAGAAATCACAGCCAGACAGCAAGTTCGCGGCGCGTAGTGGTTCGGTTGTCGAGGCCAGTGACATCATGGAAAATCCGGGAAACAGCACGATGCTGACCGTCGTCGGTCGCGCAAAACGCTCGACGACTGGCAGCTGCAGTGCGGGCTTAGAAATGTCCATGCTGGAAGTCTGTATGCTGATCGAAGATCGCCATCTTAATCGGGCATGGCGCACAACGCACAATTTTCGTCCGATTGCTGGCGGCGCGACCTCCGCGGTAGCTCTACCATTCGCCAATGATTCGAACCCATTTACCCCTTCCCATTTTTTCTCGAGCGGCCTGCATCCGCGTCGAATTATTGGCTCGACCCACAGGGCTACCCATGCCTGAATGTGCAGTCGCCCCATGACCGACGGCAAACGACGACGCGAAGGTGGCCGAGGCCGGCGCATAGGTGCAGCACCGCTCCCGCAGTTGGCGGCGCAATCGGTGCGCAATCCCTATCCACCCATGGAACTCTTGTCGGCAGAACAAGTTGAAGCGATTCACCTCAACTCGATGCGCATCCTCGAAGAGCTCGGCATAGAAGTAATGTCGAATCGTGCCCTGGAGGTGTTTAGGGCTGCAGGAGCGAAAATTGATGATGCAACCATGACGGTTCGCATCGACCGGGGCCTAGTAGCTCAAGCTCTTGCAACAGCGCCTGCGGCCTTCACCCTCACATCTCGCAACCGCAATAAGCAAATCATCGTCGGCGGTAACAACATAAATTTCAGTCTCGTCGCAGGGCCGCCCAATGTTCATGATTGCGAACGCGGTCGACGGCCTGGAAGTTACGATGACTACTGTAACTTCATACGGTTGGCGCACTATTTCAACGCCATCCACCTGATTGGAAACCAAGTCTGCGCTCCGGTAGAAATGCCGGCTAACTCGCGACACTTGGACACGTACCGGGCCAACCTCACCTATTCTGACCTTTCCTACCACTGCACAGCTATCGGCACCGGTCGCACCATGGATGGCATCCGGATGATGGCTATTTCTCGCGGCATTTCGCTGGAAGAGATGGCAGCCGACCCGGGGGTCATCACCGTTATCTCGGTCAACAGTCCGCGACGGTTCGACGATGCGATGTCCGACGGCCTGATTGCCATGGCCGAGCATGGGCAACCGGTTGTAGTCACGCCATTCACCCTAATGGGCGCAATGGCCCCGGTCACGATGGCGGGCGCTTTGTCGCAGCAAAATGCTGAAGCTTTGATGGGAGTGGTACTAACCCAACTGATCAGGCCCGGGTCTCCTGTGGTTTACGGGTCGTTCACATCCAATGTCGACATGCGTTCTGGAGCCCCTGCATTTGGAACGCCCGAGAACACAAAGGCCAACGTAGCCAGCGGCCAACTTGCACGTCGCTACAAGCTGCCGTATCGAACATCGAACCCCAACGCGTCCAATGCGGCGGATGCCCAAGCCATCTACGAAACCCAAATGTCACTATGGGGGTCCGTATTAGGACACAGCAACCTCGTCTACCATGCCGCCGGTTGGCTTGAAGGTGGACTGACCGCCTCTTACGAAAAATTGGTACTTGATGTTGAAATGTTGCAACACATGATTGAGTTCTTGAAGCCCATCGCTGTGAATCACGACGAACTCGGATTCGACGCCATCCAGGGGGTGGCAACGGGGGGGCACTTCTTTGGCTCGCCGCACACCATGTCCCGTTATGAGAACGCGTTTTACCAACCGATGGTCTCGAACTGGCAAAACCATGAAAGCTGGAAAATAGACGGCGCGAAGGATGCTACCCAGCGCGCTACCGGCATTTGGAAACGCGCGCTTCGTGAATATGAAGAGCCCGCCATGGACCCTGCGATACACGAAGAACTCGACGCCTATGTGGCCAAGCGGCGAGAGGCGATTGGGGCGGGTGAGCCTTAGCAGGACAGCCAACGGCACCGCAGTCGGCGTTGCGAACCCGAATCCTTCCCAGGCGGCTCAGGCGCGAGTCCGTCGGCCCCTAGACTGACGTCCGAGCTTCCTTGACCCCGGACTCCGCGTCGATTCTTTGTGCCAGCCCCTTTCTGAACCGGGTGGCAGCGGCGTCGAACAGCAAGCCGGTGGCCGCAGCACACCCGGGCCTGAGGGGGCTGGCGACCTGGCTATGGACAATCGCCCGCGCTGCCGTTCTTGCTGCGCGCCCGACCGGTACTGCTCAAAACGATGAGCCGTACGGCAGCGGCATTTGCAGGGTCCGGGCACAGCGAGAAAGTGCCGGACTGGAAGGCACCTGAGACCAGCTTGGCCGTTCCCGACGCGCTGTACGACACATAGCTGGCAACCTGCGCGTTGCCGTTGAGCCGCAGACCGGGCGTGGCGCCGCGCTGTTGCAGCAAGTCCTCACCCGGGTCGAACGCCGCATTGTTGTTGGCGTCGTAAAAGACGATCCAACCCTGATCCCAACTGCCGCTGCTGCTGCAGCCGGTTCCATTGGCCGACTTGCACAGGACGGCGCGGCCACCGCGCTTGATCGCCTCGCTGCGGGCGAAGTTCAGGCTGTCCATGAAGGCGCCGACCAGCGCCGTCGATTTCTGCGCGCTGAGCAGGCCGTTGAATGCTGGTGCCGCGAGCGCCAGCAGCAGCGCCGAAATGGCGACGACCACCAACAACTCGACCAGCGTGAATCCAGCCAGACCCGGTTCAAAGCGCTGGCTGCACCGCGCAGTCCGCTCAAGCCCCGAAACAGGGGCACCGCGGTGTCGGTCCACAGGGTGCAACACCGGCTGGTACATGTTTGTGCTCCCTTTGATAGCGTTGCCCAGGCATTTGGCCGCAGCCGTCTCAAAATCGCAGGCCGTCGCGTCGCATTGCCTACCAGGGGACGGTGAGCGTGGCTGACTTGATCCACAGCCGGCGGCCGCTTTCGCTGATCGACACCGACCCGTCGCCCGCCTGCGATCCGCCGGCCACTGGCGTGGCCGTGAGCACAAAGGTCTGCGAGGGCGCGGTGATGTCGAGCGCCAGTTGGTAGCGGCCGTCGCGGGTCCTGGCGCTGCTGCGGCCCAGGCCACCCGAGGAGGTCGCAGCGCCGTCGCAAGCCGGCGTAACGCTGGCCGTTGCGCTGTAGGGGTTGGCAACGCAAAACGTGTAGTTGTTGGCGTTGAGAAATATCTTCTCCTGCAGAGCTGCGAATTCGAGCAATTCGGCCTGCGCCTGCACCCGGGCTGCGCGAACGATATGGTTGCGGTAGCTCGGCAGCGCCACCGCCGCGAGCAGCCCGACGATGGCCAGCACCATCATCAGCTCGATGAGCGTGAAACCGCCGGCCTGGGCGCCTGTGGCGCCGTCGGGTCTTCTCATGGCGCCAACAACTCGCGCCATCCAATCCGGCCGGTGCGCGCCTGCAGCCCGCGTTCGTCGCCGCCGGACCGCTGCGAGCCAGCGGTGTTGGCGATGGTCTGCGTCGTCACCGCGCCGGCCAGGTCGGTCGTCACGATGGTGACGCTTCCGTCGGCGTTCGCGGTTCTCACGATCGTCGCCGTCTTGGAGCTTGCGCTGAAGCTGATGACGGTCGTCGTCACGTTGCCCGACACCACGGTCGCTGTGCCCGTCACGGTCGCGCCACTGCCGCCCGCGCTCAGGTCGCCGATCTTCGGGTCGGTCGAGCCCACTGCCTTGGTCGCCAGCGCCGAGTAGGTCGGGTCGGCCGCAGGCGTCTTGCTCCAGCTCGCATCGTGGTAGCACGGGCCGGTGTTCTGCGCGTGCGTGACCGGGTGCGGCGTATGCCAGAAGAAAACGTACTCGGCCAGTACATAGGAGGCATAGGAGGCGGACTGGACGCGCCAGCCATATTCCGGCCGGCCCGCCACATTGGCTTCTATCGCGCTGTTAGGCGTTCCGGCGCTAATGATCTGGATCGTCAGCGCGCCGTTGTGGCGCGCGCCCGATGCGCTGGCAGGGCTGGTAGCCGAGGACCAGCCCGCAGCGCCGGGGCCGGCAACGCCATTGGCCGGCGGCAGCACCGGCCTGAACATATTGCCGTCATTGGCCGATGTCGCGCTCTTGATCGGACAGAGATAGTGGCCAACCGGGTGCAGACCCGACCGCACGTCGCCGTTGCCCCACCAGTCCCTGGACGTCAGAGCGTCCAGCGGCATGTTGACCACCAGGCTGCCGATCGTCAAACGGGTGTAGCTCGGGATCGCCGTCAGATCCAGTGGGGCCGAAGTCAGGTAGTCCTTGATTGCCAGGTAGCCGACGTCGACGTTGAACAGGTAGGCCGGGTTGCCGATGTGCAGCTTCACCGCCGGACTCAGGTACTGGTTCATCGCCAGCACCTTGAACGCGGTGTTGGTGCTCGGTATGGCCTTAGACAGCCGCAGGTTCGCCTCGCTGGGGTTCAGCATGTCGACCCCGGTGACATCGAACTTGTCGTCGTACTGGTGGGTATGCGACTTGGTGTTGCAATCGGTGCAGGTACTACCGTAAAAAACGTCGACGTCAAAATGCCCGCCCACGACACCGGTCTCGGGCAATGCGGTGGCGGCGATGGTGACGTCCGGATTTTGGTTAAACAGCGTGTCGTTCAGACTCTCCAGTTGCACCAAGATGGGCTGCGACATCACGCCGATGGCCAGGAAGCGCGCGACCGGTATGCCGTCGGTGCTCATGATCGGCGAGCCAACCGCCGCGCCGGCGGGTATGGTATCTCCGGCTGCGTACAGGACACGGTCGGTGGCGTCGAGTTTGACGTCGCCGTTCATGTCGAGAAACGGGCTGTTCTTGCTGCCGCCGCTGAGCGCGTCGAGTTCGATCAGCCAGTTGCTGCCGCTGACCACCGTGCTGCTTGCGGGAATCGCGGTCGTCACCGTCGGGTTGTAAGCGTTGAAGTAAAAGCGCCCGTTTTCCACAAAGCTGCCCTCGCCCACCACCCGCTCGCCCGGCGCAAGGGTGACCTGCCAGCCTTTGTCGCGGGTCCAGTCCATCGGATTCGCAGTGACGGTGCGGACCCTCGTCGTGGTACTTCCCATCGTGTAGGCGCGCTCGGTCAGCGTCTGCGTGACCATGGCTGACGCCGACGCACCATCCCATACCCCATAGGCGTGATAAACCGTCGAGGCGTCGCTGGCATCCGCAGCGCCGAACATCCGCCCGGTGCCGAAGTTGACCATGTAGCCGCCGCTCGGATGCATCGAAATTCCGGGCGTGGTGGTGATCGGCTCGGGTGGACTGGTCACCAGCAGCGCGCTGGCCGTTCCCGCCCCAAGGTCGAACTTCCACATGCTGCCGTTGAGATCGCCAGCGTAGACCCGGTCGACCGAGCCGTCGCCGTCGGTGTCGACTGCCACGGGTGTCGACAGCCCGTTGGGGCTGGCTGCGCTGCCGCTGTTTCCCGCCTGAATGGCGGCGATGCGCTGACCGGTATAGGCGTCAATGACGAACAAATAGGCCTGGTAGTCTCCGCCATTGTTGTAGCCATTGCCGACGATCACCCGGTCTGCGCTGCCGATGCGGGCGATGGTCGGCGTGCCGTAGGTATAGCCCAGGTTGGCGTAAGCGTTGGCACTGGTCGGCGCGGTGTAGTTGACCGTGGAGGGCGTGATCTCCCACAGAACCTTGGCCGCCACGTCGGCCTCGCTGCTGGCCGTGAGCCCCGCGCTGCCGGTGATATCGAGCGCGTAGAGGCCCTTGCCGCCACCCCCCAGACCGCCCACCAGAACCCGCTTGCTGCCCGAACTGCTGATGCTCGCGATGTTGATCTGGCCGTCGACAAAATAGTCGTGCACATAGGGACTCACCGAAAGACTCTTCATTTTGTTGATCAGCATGGAAGGCACGTAGGCCCAACGCTCGCGTCCACCCGAAGTGGCGGCGTCGATGGCGTGCAGCATGCCGTCATTGGCGCCCACGAAGACGGTGGGATTGCTCGCGTCCTTCAGATAAAAGGGGCGCGAATGGACGATGTCGCCAAGGGCGGACTTGCGCTGTCGTAGGGTCTTTCCGGCGTTGGGAATCTCCTGGCTGCGCTCGCCGCGCAGGAAGTTGAGAACGCTGGCGCTTCCCAGGTAGCCCTGCTGCGTCGCCGACAGGCTGGCAAAACGAAACGCGACCCCTGCTCCGGCGCCTGCGCCGCTGTCTTTCATCGTCGCAATCAAACGCCCGGTGTCAAAGTCCTGCGCGTCGACATGCACCTGCGCGCCGCCACCCCACCATTCAGGAGCGCCGGCAATCCTGCCTAGCGCGTCGACCGGGTAAGCGTACAAATTGCCGCTGAAAAACTCTTTCTCGTACTCGGTCCGGTAGACGATCTCGCTGCCGCTGCGCAGGTCGTGGTTGCTCATTTCGTCTTGCGCCACATAGCCGACCGGCGCCTGTGCCGGCGTGAAGGGCGCCAGCGCGTACGCGAATTGGATCACGGCGCCAATGGCGAGCAGCAGCGTGCCCGTAGCGCCGGCGCAGCGCCAAGCGCTCGCATGTTTCCAAGCCGACATGGGATAGCTCCTTCAGGGACAACTCAGGACGCTGTAATACGACTGCACATAGCGGGTCGCTCCGCGTGCGCTCTGGCCGCGCGCGGTGATCTGGTAGGTATTGACCTGGTTGCAGCCCGAACTCGATCGACTGCCGACAACCTGGCTGGATCCGTCAAGCCGCTTGTTAGCCGATCGCTGCTGAATCAGGTAGCGCTGGGTGTCGCCAGCCACCTGCAGCGAGTTGGCGTCGCTCCAGGCCATCGCCAGCGGATCCAGACTCAGACTGGCTGGCAACAGGTGCGCCTGTCGGGTCGTCGTGTCGGCGTAGCCGGCATCGCTGAAGCTCGGATGGCGGTAATTACCTGCATCAGAAAGCCACGACTCAGCCGCGGTTAAAGCCGCTTCGGCGTTGTTCATCGCGCCGTCTTCAAACTGCAGGTTGGCGGCCAGACGCAGCTGGGTCGTCGATGTGCTGACGGCCGTGATCCCCAGCATCATGATCAGCACCAGGATCACCAGCGCGACGACCAGCGTCGCACCGCGTTGGTCGTCGCGCAGATGTGGCCTAGTCGCGGCGGGCATGCTGTTGACCCTGTGTGCTCAGTTACGCAGCTGCACCACGGTGCTGAACAATCGGCGCCTGTAGCCGTCGGCAACCCTAAAGACCCTGTCGCCCATCGCATAGCTGCTCGTGTTGCTGTAGCCCGGCTCAGGGCTCTCGCTGCGCGCCAGCAGCCAGAGCCGGACCGAGTGCACATCGTCCCAGGCGGTGCTCGCGGGTTCAAAAGACGAGCCCGACAGCGCGCCGGCGTCTAGATACTGGGTGTCGCCTGCGCTCGACAGCCGGCCATACTGCAACTGCATATGCTCGATACCGCTGGCGACGAGTTCACGCGCCATGGTTCCATCGCTGCGCAGGCTAACCCGAAACAGCGCCGGCACCCGCGGGACTTCGCTGGCCGAGACGGTGAAAGGACTGACGTAGTAGACATGGATCTGCAGCGCGAAGTCGTTCAGATCGGTGAAGGGCGTTGCCGCCATGCACGGCGCCAGGTTAAAGGGCGGCGCAGCGCTGGCCGCCGGTGCTTCGGTACAAGCCGCCTGGGTGCCCCTGAAGAGTTGGCCACCGGCGTAGGAGGATCGGAAATAGACCGTGTCGGCATCCAGCGCCACCCCCGCCGCCAGCGCGTTGCCTGCCAGGCTGCGTAGCACCACGATGTCGTTGAGCGTCGCATAGCTCGTCGCCGGTATGCAGTTCGACGAGAAAGGGTTGGCGTCGTTCGCGCCCCAGATGGCCTGGCGCAGGTTGGCGACAAAGCTGCCGGCAGCTGCGCCCGGCTCCAGGCACTCGTCACCAATGACCATCGGAGCCGGCGCAGCGGGCTCGGCACGGGTGTAGCCGCGAAAGCCCGCCTGGCGTAGGTCCTGCTTCATCACGTTGAGCGCGTAGCGTCCGGCCCCCATCAACTCGCTGCTGCGGCCGTTGCTGCGCGAATGGGCTGCGGTGGCAGCCAGCACGCCGATGAGGCCGGCGATGACACCTAAGCCGATCGTGATGGCGATCATCATCTCGATCAGCGTGAAGCCGTCGGAGTGGCCTGGTGAGGTCGGTCTGCAGGCCATGGTCTCAGCGCCGACCGACGCTGCGCGTCGCGGTATAAAAAAAGCGCTCGCCGGTGCCACCGGCGTTGGCACCGAGCGATGCGCCGGCTTGGTAACTCGCCTGGGTCGTGTCGCTGAGCCTGTCGACCCAACTGATGGTCAGCGTATAGCTGCTGGGGTTTCCGCTCACCGTCTGCACCACCTCCCATGCACTTTGGGGAAGCGTCGTGGCGACCATGCTTTGCCATTGCGACAGGTCGAAGGCGGCCAGCGCCGCCGCCGTGCATCCTGCCGCCACGCAGTCCGTGCTGGCCGCGCCACCACCGCCCAGGAAGGTGGCCGCGCTGACTGGCGTGAGCACATAGGCGCCATCGACCGCGCCCGGCCGGTTCGCTTCCATGCGCTCGGCCAGGTCGGCGGCCAGGAATACCGCCTGGCTGCGAAACTGTGCGCCCTGATTCAGTCGCATCGCATAGGACTGCAGTCCCGCAGTTCCAAGCAATGCCAGCGCGACGATCAGCAGCGTGACCAGCACCTCAACCATCGAGAAGCCGCGCTGGTTGCGCTCGCTTCCTCGGCAGCGGCCCAGGCCAGCCGTCGGCGGCAGGGTGCTGGCGTGCAGCAACGCCGGCGCGGCGTTTCTCAGAGCGATGTCACTGGTTTGCATCGCGTCCAGACTAACGCGAGCGTCGTCGATTGCAAGGCCAAACCAGACCAGCGGCAGGAACGGGCGGTCGAACGGTAGCCGGTTACCATTGCCGGTCGCATGGACCGCTTCAACAATACCGACGGCGACCCCGATGCCGCGCTGATGCGCCAGGCGCTGGCAGCCGCAGCACAGGCCATCGGCTTGGCCGAACCCAACCCGCGCGTGGGCTGCGTCATCGCCAGCGAGGACGGGCGCGTTCTGGGTACCGGCCATACCCAGCGCGTGGGATCCGCGCATGCCGAGATCATGGCCTTGCGCGACGCGCAGGCGCGCGGTAACGCGCTGGCCGGCGCCACCGCCTATGTCACGCTAGAACCCTGCTCGCATACCGGACGCACCGGGCCGTGCTGCGACGCCCTGATCAACGCAGGCGTGAAGCGCGTCGTCGCGTCGATACAAGACCCCAACCCCTTGGTCGGCGGACAAGGCTTCGCCCGGCTGCGCGCGGGCGGCGTCACGGTCGATGTTGGTGCGGGGGCGAACGAATCGCGCGCGCTCAATCTCGGTTTCTTCAGCCGCATGCTGCGCGCAAGGCCCTGGGTCCGGATGAAGGCCGCGGCCTCACTCGACGGAACCACCGCGCTCGACAACGGTGAGAGCCAGTGGATCACCGGGCAGGCCGCGCGCGCCGACGGGCACGCCTGGCGTGCGCGGGCCTGCGCGGTGTTGACCGGCATCGGAACCGTTCTGGAGGACAACCCTCGACTCAATGTCCGGCTCGACGGCGCAACCCGCCAGCCGCAATTGGTGGTCGTCGACAGCCGACTACAGACGCCTGCGGACGCGGCGCTGTTCATCGACGGGCGCAGCGTGACAATCTACGCCGCGCTTCGCAATCCCCAGCGCGAGGCGGAGCTGGCGGCGCGCGGTGCGCACCTGGTCTTTATGCCAGGAACGACGCCGCACAACCAGGCCAAAGTCGACCTGCGCGCGATGCTGGCCGATCTTGCGCGGCGCGAAGTCAATGAGCTGCATGTGGAGGCCGGACACAAACTCAACGGCTCGCTAATGCGCGAATCGCTCGTCGATGAAGTGCTGCTCTACCTGGCACCCAAGCTGCTTGGCCGGGGGCGCGGCATGCTCGACCTTGGACCGCTGTCGGCGCTTGATCAGGCGGTCGAACTGGAGTTCATTTCCAGCGAGCGAGTCGGTGTCGACCTGCGGGTACTGGCGCGGATTGCGGGGCGCGAGCACTTTTAGTTTGGGGCCACCGCCGGGAAGGGCCGCAATCCCTGCGAAAATGGCCCTATGTTCACCGGAATCATCACCGGCGTCGGGCGCATCGTCGCCGTGACCGCCTTGGGAAGCTCTTCATCGCACGGCAGGCAGCTCAGCGTGCAATGCCCGGAAGGCTATACCGACGATATCGGCATCGGCGACAGCATCGCGATCAACGGCGCCTGCATGACCGTGACCAGGGTCGACGCAGCGACGGCGACGCTGGGCTTCGATGTATCGGCCCAATCGCTGGCGATGACGGCAGGACTCGACCAGACCGGAAGCGTCAACCTGGAAAAAGCGCTTCGCGCGAACGACCGCCTTGGCGGTCACCTGGTATCGGGCCATGTAGACGGTGTCGCGGCTGTCGTCCATTTCGCGCCGGTCGGCGAGAGCTGGGAACTGCGGCTGCTGATACCCAGGGCGCTGGCGCGCTACCTGGCTTTTAAGGGATCGATCACGGTCAACGGCGTGAGTCTGACGGTCAACCGCGTCAGCGACCTGGCGACTGGCTGCGAAATCAGCATCAACCTGATTCCACACACGGTACACCACACCGCGCTGGCCACCTTGTCGATCGGCGCGCGGGTGAATCTAGAAATCGACCTGATCGCGCGCTATGTCGAGCGCATGCTCGGTCCGTTGCCGACGGCGAATCAAGCCGAAAAGGGAATTGAATGACATCTTCTGTTTTGGCGCGCGCGCCAGTCTCGCCGGTGGAGGAAATCGTCGCTGAACTGCGCGCCGGGCGCATGGTGGTCCTGGTCGATGAAGAGGATCGCGAGAACGAGGGCGATCTGGTGCTGGCAGCGGACCATGTGAGTGCCGCTGCCATCAATTTCATGGCCCGCTTTGGCCGCGGCCTGATCTGCCTGACACTGACCCGCGACACCTGCGAAAGGTTGCAACTGCCTCCGATGGCGGTGCGCAACAGCACCAAGTTTGCGACCGCTTTCACCGTGTCGATCGAGGCGGCGCAAGGGGTGACGACCGGCATTTCTGCCGCCGACCGGGCGTTGACGGTGAAGGCGGCGGTCGCCAAGGGCGCCAAGCCGCAGGACCTGGTGCAGCCCGGCCATATATTTCCCTTGCAAGCGGTCAACGGCGGCGTGCTGATGCGCGCCGGCCATACCGAAGCCGGCTGCGACCTGGCCCAGATGGCGGGCTGCACGCCAGCGGCGGTAATCTGCGAGATCATGAAGGACGATGGCACGATGGCGCGGCTGCCCGACCTGCAGCTGTTCGCCGCTGAACATGGCCTGAAGATCGGCACCATCGCCAGCCTGATCGAGCACCGCAGCCGGGTCGAGTCGCTGGTCTGCCGGGTCGGCACCCGTGTGCTGAAAACCGCTTTTGGCGAGTTCACCGCGCACGCGTTTCGCGACCAGCCAGGCCAGGGCATCCATCTCGCGCTGGTGCGTGGCGATTGGGAACCGCACGAGGAGGTGCTCGCACGGGTCCATGAGCCGCTGTCGGTGCTCGACGCGCTGGAGGTCGGCCGCAGCATGCATTCCTGGGCGCTCGACGCCTGCCTAAAGCGCATCGCGGCGGACGGCAAGGGCGTCGCCGTGCTGCTCAACTGCGGCGAGGGTGCGCAGCAGCTTTTGGAGCAGTTCGAGGGTACGGCGCTAGCCAGCCATGGACCGGAACGCGATCGCATCGACCTGCGCACCTACGGCGTCGGCGCCCAGATACTGCGCGAATGCG
>Ga0214919_10004221_pt1 | contig 21121 bp, 17 predicted proteins | sample LL1503_MetaG_FD_177994 | JGI IMG/M metagenome (GOLD analysis project Ga0214919, IMG submission 177994) | Freshwater microbial communities from Lake Lanier, Atlanta, Georgia, United States - LL-1503 | ecosystem: Environmental > Aquatic > Freshwater > Lake | place: USA: Georgia | collected... | reverse complement strand
GGGCCTGTTTGCCGGCAAAAACATGGGCCTTGAGCCATGCGCATTCGGCCTCGAGTTGCGCCTGATCGCTCAGTCGGGTGTGCCAGACCCGGCGCTCGGTGTCCCAGCGGTAGCCGCGGGCTTTGAGCGCATCTTTGGCTTCAAACGGCGCCTGCGTGGCCATCAAGCGGTAGCTCGGTGTCGCTCCTGCGGCCAACAAACGAGCCAGGCCAGTTTGGCCGTCGCTGGCCAAGCTCGCGCACAACACCGCGAGCAGGGCGTGGCAGTCAATCTCGGCCCGATGGGCCTGATAAAAAACACCCTGGTGCAGGGCCAGGTGTTCGAGCTTGCCTGAGCCCCTGCCCTCTTTTTTCCAGTCTATGTCGCTCAAGGAGCAGGCCCAATCGATGGCGGCAAAGCCGGGGTAGCGGGCCTCGCAAAACGGTCGGTCAAAAGCGGCGTTATGGGCCAGCACCAGGTCGGCGCCGGCCAGCAGACCGGCAACCCTGGCATCGTCCAGGCGCTGCCCCTTGAGCTCGTCGTCGCTCAGGCCGGTGATCAGGCGCACCTCCTCGGACAGCGGCCGCCCCGGGTCTTCGAGGCCGTCATAAACCGACACCACCCCCACCGGCAGACCACTGACCAGGTCAACCTCCAGGCACAACATCGCCAGCTCGATGATTTGATCCTGCCTGTGGTCCAGGCCGGTGGTCTCGGTGTCTAGCACCAGCACCCGCCGGGTCTCGCCCGAGGGTGTGCCCGGGTAGTGCAGCAGGGGCTGCAAGCGCCGCAGCACCCGGTAATCAGGGTGTTGCTCGAGCAAGCGGGCTATGGCCGGCAGATCTGGCGCGGGACCCGTGGCGGGCGCAGGACGCCGCGCCTTGCCCACCGCCGGCTTGCGCGCAGGCGGCCTGGTCAGGGCAGGCAAGCTGGTGTCAGTGTCGCTAAAGGCCAAGGGCAGTTGGGTATCAGGCACGGGCTTGGTTCCAGATCGGGGGTTGGCTCAGGCTGCCCGCCAAATTGCTCGAGGCCCAAACATCCATGGGCTTACCAACGCGCGCCAAAGCTCTGGCGCAGTTCGTCGATCTGAGCCACAGACAGCGCCTGGGTGCCGGGCGCCAGCAGCATCAGGCGGGCGGTTTCTTCGAGTTCTTCCAGCAGCGCCATGGCCGAGGCGGGACTGTCATGCCACACATTGGGGCCAAGGCGGGGCAGCATCACGGCCCTGATTGGCGTGCCTTGCGCGGCATACTGGTGAATCAAGGCCGCCACCTGTGCGCCAATGCTCGTACTGCCCGGGCGCTGGTAGCTTGCCATTGGCACATGGCCGACCTTCATCACAAAATAAGGCGTGATCGGGGGCAGCAATTCGGCCTCGCCCTGCCCCAGGCTCAGGGCGACGCAATGGGTGCTGTGGGTGTGGATGATGCAACGGGTCGCCGCATCGTGGGCGCAGGCGGCCTGGTAAATCTGGCGGTGCAGGGCCAGGGTTTTGCTGGCCCGCTCACCGCTGATCTGCATGCCTTGCAAATCAATCTTGGCCAGTTGGGCTGGCTCGAGCAGGCCCAGGCAGGCGTCGGTTGGCGTGATCAAGAAGGCGTCTTCCAGGCGAACACTGATGTTGCCCGCCGTGGCATGCACATAGCCGCGCTCAAACAGGCTGCGGCCAACCTGGCAAATCGCCACACGGGCCTGAGCCTCGTTCATGCCAGCACCGCAAAGGCCTTGGTGAAGAAATCGACAGCACCAAAATTGCCCGATTTCAGCGCCAGATGCAAATCCCCGCCTGCCGCCTGGGGCGCGGCGTAGCACCAGGGCACGCCGGGATCAATCTGCGGGCCGATTTGGAGCTGGCTGATACCCAGCGCCTGCACACAGGCGCCCGAGGTTTCTCCGCCTGCCACCACCAGGCGCTGCACCCCGAGGGCCACCAGATCCTGGGCGATGCTGGCCAGGGCCTGCTCCACCAAGCTACCCGCGGCAGCTGCGCCCAGCCTGCGCTGCACCTGGGCCACTGCATCTGCTGGTGCGCTGGAGTACACCAGCACCGGGCCCTGCGGCAAGCGCGGCGCAGCCCAGGCCAGCACCTGCTGCACCAGGCCGGCCTGGTCGTCGAGCAATCGCAACGGGTCGAGCTCAAAGGCCGGCAGGCCGGCGGCTTTGAAACAGGCCACCTGCTGGTTGGTCGCCACCGAACAGCTGCCTGACACCACCGCCGCCCAACCTCGGGCCACGGGCAGCTGGCTGGCACCTTGCGAGGGCTTGATCCCAAAATTGGCTGGCAGGCCGATGGCCACGCCCGAACCCGCTGTGACGAGCGCCATGCCCTGCAGCGCCGGCCCCAGGCGCAGCAAATCGTCGTTGCTGGTGGCATCCACCACCGCCACGCCCACACCTTCCTGCCGCAGCGCCAGCATCTGCTCCCTGATGGCGCCAGGCCCGCGGGCCACCACCGTGTGGTCAATCAGTCCGACCTTGTGCGTGGTTTGCACCTGCAGAACCCGCACCAGATTGGCGTCGGTCATGGGGGTGAGTGGATGGTTTTGCATGCCGCTTTCATTGAGCAGCACCTGGCCGACAAACAAATAGCCCTTGAACACGGTGCGCCCGTTGTCCGGGAAAGCCGGCGTTGCCACCGTGAAATCGCAGCCCAGCGCCGCCATCAGCGCATCTGTCACCGGACCAATATTGCCCCGGGGCGAGCTGTCAAAGGTGGAGCAGTATTTGAAGTAAATCTGTTGCGCCCCTTGCGCCTGCAGCCACTGCAGGGCGGCCAGCGACTGGGCCACTGCCTCGGCAGCATCAATCGTGCGCGATTTAAGCGCCACCACCACCGCGTCGACCTCGCCAGCCAAGGCCGATGACGGCACACCCATGGTTTGCACCACCCGCATGCCGGCGCGAACCAGGTTGTTGGCCAGGTCGGTGGCCCCGGTGAAATCATCGGCAATACAACCCAGCAAAACAGGCATGGTGGCTCCGGGGCTCAAGCCTTGGCGGGCAGCGTGATGCCCGGAAATATCTTGATCACCGCGCTGTCGTCTTCCTTGGCAAAACCTGCCGTGCTGGCTTGCATGAACATCTGGTGGGCGGTGCTTGACAGGGGCAGGGGAAATTTGCTGGCCCGTGCCATATCAAGCACCAGACCGAGGTCTTTGACAAAAATGTCCACCGCCGACAAGGGTGTGTAATCGGCCGCCAGCACATGGGCCATGCGGTTCTCAAACATCCAGCTGTTGCCCGCACTGTGGGTAATGACCTCGTACAGGGCTTGCGGCGCCACGCCCTCGCGCAAGCCCAGCGCCATGGCCTCGGCGGCAGCGGCAATGTGCACGCCGGCGAGCAGCTGGTTGATGATCTTGACCTTGCTGCCAGCGCCCGCGCTGGTGCCGAGCCGGTACACCTTGCCCGCCATGGCGTCCAGGAAGGGATCGGCCAGGGCATACGCGGCGGGGCGGGCCGCGGTCATCATGGTCATCTGGCCGCTGGCAGCTTTGGCTGCTCCGCCAGAAATCGGGGCATCCACATACAGCAGGCCCAGGGCTTCGAGCCGCGCCTCCATCGCCACCGACCAATTCGGGTCCACCGTGGAGCACATCACAAACACACTGCCGGGCTTCATGGCGGCCGCACAGCCTTCGGCTGCATCGTCGCCAAACAGCAGCGCCTCGGTTTGGGCGGCATTCACCACCACCGAAATCACCACATCGCAATTGCCCGCAAGTGCGGCGGCTGAGGCATGGGCCTGTCCGCCAAGCGCAGCAAAGGACTGGGCCACCTCCGAGCGAATATCGAACACATGCACCAAATGGCCGGCGCGCCGCAGCGACTGCGCCATGCCCGAGCCCATCGCCCCCAAACCAATCAAGCCAACTCTGGGCATACTCAGTCCAGGGTGATCTTGGCGACATCCGCCAGTTTTTTCCATTGCGCCGCATCTGCTTGCATGAAGCTGGCCAAGCCCTGGGCGTTGGCCCAGGTCGGCTCGGCGCCCTGCTTTTGCATGGCCGCTTTCACCTCGGCCTGTTGCGACACCCGCTCCAGTGCCTGCTCCAGGCGCTGTTGCACTGCCAGGGGCAGGCCGGCTGGCGCAGCCAAACCGAACCAGGCACTCACCTGAAAGCCCTTGAGGCCGGCCTCCTCCATGGTCGGCACATCGGGCAGCACGCTGCTGCGCTGGGCTGTGGTTACTGCCAACGGTTTGAGCTTGCCGCCCTGGACCAGGCCCAGCGCCGAGGGCAGGTTGTCAAACATCATGTCGACCTCGTTGGCCATCAAGGCGGTCAGGCCGGCCGCAGCACCGCGGTAGGGGATATGGGTCACGGCGGTGCCAGTCTGGCTTTTATACAGCTCAGCACTCAGGTGCAGCGATGTACCCTGGCCGTTCGAGCCGTAATTCAGCTGGCCCGGTTTGGCCTGCGCGCGCTGGGTCAGCTCAGCCACCGTGTTGATGCCCGAGGCCGGGTTGACCAGCAACACATTGGGCACCCGGCCCAGCAGGCCCACTGGGGCAATCTGCTCGGGCTTGTAGGGCAGGCTTTTGTACAGGGCCGGGCTGATGGTCAGGGGCGCAGAGGCCATCAGCAGGGTGTAGCCGTCTGGCGTGGCCCGGGCTGCCTCGGCCGCGCCCAGATTGCCGCCGGCACCGGGTTTGTTGTCAATGACCACCGCCTGGCCCAGTTCCTGCGCCAGGCGCGGCGCCACCATGCGGGCCATGATGTCAATCAGTCCACCCGGCGGGAATGGCACGATCAGCTTGATCGGGCGGCTCGGCCAGGTTTGCCCATACACGCTGGGTAGGCTGCAGACCAGCAAGGTAGCGGCCAAGGCCAGTCGTGCGAGGGAAGTTAAGCGTAGCATTCTGAAGTCTCCTGTCGTGTCCTGTCGTGTCCTGACGTCAATCATACAAACATCGTGCACCCAGCCTCGAGCAGGAACCAAGCCCTACTTGGCGAGCGATTTTTCGCAAGGGAGGGGTTCAACCAAGCGTGTTCACAGCCACGCCGGTTGATGTCGCGCCAGAGGCTGCGCAGGCTCGAAGCGCCGCCGCACGGACAATCTCGGCTCAAGCATACTCTAGGCCTTTGGCCCGGTGTGCTTGCCGGGCCTCACTCTGCCAACCCACGAACTGCCCCAGTTGGAACCTATTGCATGCGTACACAGGTAGCGATCATCGGTGCCGGCCCGTCGGGCTTGCTGCTGGGGCAAATCTTGAGCCGGGCCGGTATCAGCACCCTGATCCTCGAGCGGCAAAGTGCCGACCATGTGCTCGGGCGCATCCGGGCCGGCGTGCTCGAGCAGGGAACCATAGACCTGCTCGAAGCAGCCGGTGTGGGCCAGCGCTTGCAACGCCAGGGGCTGGTGCATGGCGGCTTTGAGCTGCTGTTCAAGGGCGCGCGCCACCGCATCGATTTGCAGGCGCTCACCGGGGGCCGCCAGGTCATGGTCTACGGGCAGACCGAACTCACCCGCGACCTGATGGAGGCCCGCGCTGCTGCCGGCCAGCCCAGTGTCTACCAGGCCAGTGAGCTCACTATCCATGACTTTGATGGCCAGCAGCCGCGGGTGCGCTATGTCAGCCAGGGACGGCAGCATGAACTGGCCTGCGACTTCATTGCCGGCTGCGACGGCTTTCACGGGGTTTGCCGTGCCAGCGTGCCCAGAGGCGCGATCACCGAGTATGAAAAAGTCTATCCCTTTGGCTGGCTGGGCTTGCTGGCCGATGTGCCGCCGGTCTCGCCCGAGCTGATTTACGCCAACACCGAGCGTGGCTTTGCGCTGTGCTCGATGCGCAGCACCAGCCGCGCCCGCTATTACCTGCAGTGCCCGCTCACCGACACCCTGAGCCAATGGACAGACCAGGCTTTTTGGGCCGAGTTAAAAAACCGGCTCGATCCGCAGGCCAGGGAACAACTGGTCACCGGCCCGGCGATCGAAAAAGGCATTGCCCCACTGCGCAGCTTTGTCGCCGAACCGATGCGCTTTGGCCGGCTTTTTTTGGCCGGTGACGCTGCCCACATCGTGCCACCCACCGGCGCCAAAGGGCTCAACCTGGCCGCCAGCGACATCAACTATTTGTCCGCCGCCCTGAGAGAGTTTTACCAAGACAGCAGTTCGGCTGGTATTGACAGCTACTCTGCGCGCTGCTTGCGTCGGGTCTGGCGCGCCGAGCGCTTTTCTTGGTGGTTCACGTCGCTGATGCACCAGTTCCCCGAGGCCGGCGGCTTTGGGCAAAAGTTACAAGAAGCCGAATTGGACTACCTGGTGCATTCCAGCGCCGCCGCCACCGCGCTGGCGGAAAATTATGTTGGCCTGCCACTAGATTAAGGCTGACATGTCCACTATTTCCAAAGCACCAGCGGCGCTCAAAGGTGTGCGCATACTGAGTTTGTGCCTCAACCTGCCAGGCCCGGCCGCCCTCATGCGCTGCCGCCAGATGGGCGCGCGCTGCACCAAGCTCGAGCCGCCCGGCCCACCGGGCCAGCCCGCCGGCGCCACGGGCGACCCGATGGGCCTGTACAACCCGGCCACTTATGCCCTGATGCACCAGGGCGTGCGGGTGCGGGTGGCCGACCTCAAAACCAAGCAAGGACAGGCCAGCCTGCACCGCGAGCTTGCCAAGACGGATGTGCTGCTGACCTCATTTCGGCCCTCTGCCCTGATCAAACTGGGCCTGGACTGGAAGCTGCTGCGCCGCCAGTACCCCGGCCTGTCGCAGGTAGCCATCGTGGGGGCGCCCGGCCAACGTGCCGAAGAGCCCGGTCACGACCTCACCTATCTGGCCGAGCACGCTTTGGTCAGCGGCCTTGAACTGCCACCCACCCTGTATGCCGACATGGGCGGCTCCTTGGCCGCGTCAGAAGCCGTGCTCAAGGCCGTGCTGCTGCAACAGGCCAGCGGCCGCGGTTCTTACCTTGAGGTGGCGCTGTCAGATGCAGCGGCCTACCTGGCACTGCCACGGTCCTGGGGCCTCACCGTCCCTGGTGCAGCACTTGGTGGCGGCCATGCCGGCTACCGGGTCTACCGCTGCCACAACGGCCGAGTGGCGGTGGCCGCGCTGGAGCCACACTTTGCCCGGGCGCTGTGTCAGGCTGCTGGCCTGGCCTTTGACAGCGTTGCCACCCTGCAGCAGCCCGCCAGCCATGCGGCGATCGCGGCTTTTTTGCTCAGCCAGTCACGCCAGGCGCTGGACCGTCTGGCTGTGGAGAAAGACATTCCGCTGCTCACCCTGCCGGCCTGAGCGGGCCAGCCACACTGCAAACCCAGGAGACGCACCCATGCCCAGCGACATCTACAACCAGGCACTGGGGCGCAATCAGGCCAACCACACAGCCCTGTCGCCCTTGAGCTTTTTGGCCCGCGCGGCCAGCGTCTATCCGCAACGCCCATCGGTGCTGCATGGCGAAAGCCGCTACACCTGGGCCCAAACTTACCAGCGCTGCCGGCAACTTGCCAGCGCCCTGGCGCAACGCGGTATTGGCGTGGGCGACACCGTGGCCGCCATGCTGCCCAACACGCCGCCGATGTTCGAGGCCCACTTTGGTGTGCCGATGCTGGGCGCCGTGCTGAACGCGCTGAACACCCGGCTGGATGCAGCCGCGATTGCTTTTATGCTGGAACACGGTGAGGCACGGGTGCTGATCACCGACCGGGAGTTCTCTGCCACGATTGCCAAGGCGCTGGCCTTGATGACCAGCCCCAGGCCCCTGGTGATTGATGTGGACGACCCGATGCATGTGGGGGGCGACTTGATTGGCGAGCTTGGCTACGAGGCATTTTTGGCCCAGGGTGATCCGCAATTCGACTGGCGCCTGCCCGGCGACGAATGGGACGCGATTGCGTTGAACTACACCTCGGGCACCACCGGCAATCCCAAGGGGGTGGTCACGCACCACCGGGGCGCCTACCTCAATGCGGTCTCCAACGTCATCACCTGGACCTTGCCGCAGCACCCGGTCTACCTGTGGACGCTGCCCATGTTCCACTGCAACGGCTGGTGCTTTCCTTGGACCCTGGCGCTGCAGGCCGGTGTGAGCGTGTGTCTGCGCCGGGTCGACCCGGCGCTGATTTTTCCGTTGATCCGCGAGCACCGGGTCAGCCATCTGTGCGGCGCGCCCATCGTCTACGGCCTGCTGATCAACGCGCCCGAAGCGCTGCGCGCGGGCATCAGCCACCCGGTGGCAGGCCTGATCGCCGGGGCGGCGCCGCCGGCGGCCATCATCGAGGGCTGCGAGCGTATCGGCATCGACATCACGCATGTGTACGGCCTCACCGAGGTGTATGGCCCGGCTGCGGTATGCGCCAAGCAGCCCGAATGGGCTGGGCTGCCAATCGGCGAACGCGCCACCCTGAACGCCCGACAGGGTGTGGCCTACCCCTTGCAGGAGGCCATTGCCGTGTTCGACCCGGTCACCCTGGAAGAGGTACCGGCTGACGGACAGAGCCTGGGCGAAATATTCTTTCGCGGCAACCTGGTGATGAAGGGCTACCTGAAAAACCCGCAGGCCACGCAAGAAGCCTTTGCCGCAGGTTGGTTCCACACCGGCGACCTGGCGGTGGTTTACCCGGACGGCTACATCAAGATTCGAGACCGCAGCAAGGACGTGATCATCTCCGGCGGCGAAAACATCTCCAGTCTGGAGGTCGAAGACGTTCTTTACCGCCACCCCAGCGTCCTGGTGGCCGCGGTGGTGGCACGGCCGGATGCCACTTGGGGCGAGGTGCCCTGCGCCTTTGTCGAGGTGCGCGACGCCGACAGCGTGAGCGAAGCCGACATCATCGCGCACTGCCGCGCCAGCCTGGCCCGCTTCAAAGTACCCAAGCAGGTTGTGTTTGGCCCACTGCCCAAGACCTCCACCGGAAAAATCCAGAAATTTGCACTGCGTGAGCAACTGCGCTCGGCCTCGGCAATCGACAAATAAGGGCCAAGCCGCACCAATCGGTCAAGGGGCCCAGTGGCCCCGTGCGAATCGGCTGCCAGCGAGACCGACCACCGAGACCAGCCACCAAGCTCCGGGTCTGCATGGGGTGGTAAGGGGGTAGCATGGGCGCTGCTCTAACCCGAGACCTTATCGCATGGAACAAGTCAATTTCATCAACGGCCAGACCCGGCTTTACGCCATCATCGGCGACCCGATCGAGCAGGTGCGCTCGCCCGAGATGATCACCTGGGAACTGCAGCAACGCGGCATCAATGGGGTTTTGTGCCCGGTGCACATCGCCGAGCCTGACTTTGACCGGGTGCTGCCCGAACTGCTCAAAATCAGGAATCTGGACGGCCTGATCTTCACCATTCCCTACAAAGCCCGGGCACTGGCCCATGCACAGCACATTGGCCCACAGGCCCGGGTGATTGGCGCTTTCAATGCCATGGTGCGCCAAGCCGATGGGGCCTGGGCCGGGGAGATGTTTGACGGGCTGGGCTGCTTGGAGGCCTTTCGCCGGCGTGGCTTCAGGCTCAACGGGCAGCGCCTGATGCTGATGGGGCTGGGCGGCGCCGGCATGGCGATTGGCGCAGCCATGGCCGCAGAGCAGCCCCGACTGATGCGAATTTTTGACCTCGATGCGGCCCGCTGCGAGCGCATGGCGCAGACGATTGCGCGCATCAGCCCAAACACCGAGGTGCAGATTGGCAAGCCCGATACCCAGGGTATGGATGTGTTGCTCAATGCGACGCCGTTGGGCATGCTTGGCGACACCCGCATGGCCATTGATGCCAGCAGCCTGCCCGCGCAGCTGATTGTTTTTGATGCCATCGTGAAGCCCGAACTCACGCCGCTGCTGCGCCTGGCCGAGGCATCGGGCTGCCGCACCGTCACCGGCAGGGAGATGATGGGGGGCCAGATTTCCCGGCTCGTGGACTTCTTCACCGCCAGGGGCGCTGCGCTTTTGAGTTAGAGTTTGGCTGCACCAAACCGGTCTTGTCACAGCCCCCCGGCCAGCACCCCCGAAAAATCATGATCACCATTGACCCCGCCGCCCGCGCAACACTCACCCTCATCGAACACCCCCTGGTGCAGCACAAGCTCACCTTGATGCGCAACAAAGAGGCCAGCACCAACAGCTTTCGTCGGCTGCTGGGCGAGCTCTCCAGCCTGATGGCCTATGAGGTCTGCCGCGATATGGCGCTGCAAGACGTGCAGATTGAAACCCCGCTAGAGACCATGACCGGCAAACAAATTGACGGCAAAAAACTGGTGTTTGTGTCGATTCTGCGGGCGGGCAACGGCATTCTCGACGGCGTGCTGTCGGTGGTGCCGGGTGCGCGCGTGGGGCATATCGGGCTGTACCGCGACCCGGCCACGCTGCAGGCGGTGGAGTATTACTTCAAGATGCCGCAACACATGCAGGAGCGCGATATTGTGGTGGTCGACCCCATGCTTGCAACCGGTAACTCGGCGGTGGCCGCGGTCACCCGGCTGAAGGCCTGCAAGCCAAAGTCGATCAAATTTTTGTGCCTGCTGACCTGCCCCGAGGGTATCAACGCCTTGCACCGGGCCCACCCCGATGTGGCGGTGTACACCGCCGCCATCGACCGGCAACTCAACAGCCACGGCTATATCCTGCCCGGGCTGGGTGACGCCGGAGACCGGATTTTTGGCACCCAGTAAGCGGGCCTGCTAACTGGGCCGGCTAACCGGCTCAGCTAACCAGGCCTGCTAACCGATTCAGCGCCGCCGGGCCGCGCGCACGCCGGGCAGGTCGGCGACGATGCCCAGCACCCGGGCCAGACGGGCTGCGTCGGACACCTCGACGGTGAAGGTCATCCAGGCGATGCCCTTGATGGATTGGGTTTGCACCGCAATCACATTGGTTTTTTCTTTGGTGAAGACCTCTGAAATATCGCGCAACAGACCCTGCCGGTCGGTCGCCTGTACCGCCACATCAACCGGGTAAACCGCTGGAACAGCGCCCTGGGGCAGGCCCCAAGCGACCTCGATCACCCGTTCGCCATTGCGCGCCACCATCTCGCGCAAATTCGAGCAATCAGCGCGGTGCACGCTGACGCCCTTGCCGCGCGTGACAAAACCACAGATCGCATCGGGCGGCGCCGGCTTGCAGCACTTGGCCAACTGGGTCATCAGCGAGTCAACCCCCACCACCAGCAGGCCACCCTTGGCCGGCTGAGCTGTGCTGCGCGGCTTGCGCAGCAGCGGCAGGTCGGCCTCAGTGACGGTTTTGTCAGGCGGTCGCAGCAGCAGCTCGATGTTGCGCAAAGAAAACTCATCCTTGCCCACCACCTCGAACAAATCGTCGGCTGCATTGAAGCCCAGCTGGGCCGCCAGGTCGTCCTGCTTGAGGGCGGTGCGGCCCTCGCGTTGCAGCAGTTTTTCGACTGCCTCGCGGCCCTTGGCAATCGTCTCGTGCAGCGCTTGGGCATTGAACCAGGCCCGCACCTTAGCCCGGGCCCGGTGGCTGACCAGGTAGCCCAGCTCGGCATTGAGCCAATCGCGCGAGGGGCCGCCCTCCTTGGCCACGGTCACCTCCACGGTCTGGCCATTTTTCAGCGGCGTGTTCAGCGGCACCATGACGCCGTCGAGCCGGGCGCCACGGCAGCGGTGGCCCAGGTCGGTGTGCACGCTGTAGGCAAAATCGACCGCAGTAGCCCCCTGCGGCAGCTCCACAATGGCAGCCTCCGGTGTCAGCACATAAATGCGGTCGTCAAACACGCCGGGGCCCTGCGTGCCGGCGAGCTCGCGCTCCCAGGCGAGCAGCTGGCGCAGCACCGCGATCTTGGCGTCATAGGCGCCGGTGGCTGACACGCCGCCATAGCCCTTGACGCCAGCCTCCTTGTAGACCCAGTGCGCTGCCACGCCGTGTTCAGCGTGCTCGTGCATGGCCTGGGTGCGGATCTGGATTTCTATCGGCTGGCCACGCGCGTCGCGCACGATGGTGTGCAACGAACGGTAGCCATTGGCCTTGGGCCGGGCGATGTAGTCGTCAAACTCTTCAGTCACCAGCACAAAGCGGCTGTGCACCCAACTCAAAGCGGCGTAGCAATCGGGGATGCTCGCCACCACCACCCGCAAGGCCCGGATGTCGTGGATTTGCTCAAACCCGAGCGACTTGCCGCGCATTTTGCGCACGATGCTGTAGATGTGTTTGGGCCGGCCCTGCACTGCGGCTGCCACACCCTGGGCTTGCAGGCCGGCCTGCAGCTCCTCGCGCAGTCGCTGCACCTGGGCTTCGCGCTCGGTGCGCTTTTCGTCGAGCAGCCCGGCCACGCTGCGGTAGGTGTCGGGCTCCAGAAAACGAAAAGCCAGGTCTTCGAGCTCCCACTTGATCTCCCAAATGCCCAGGCGGTTGGCCAAGGGTGCAAACACCTGCAGCGATTCAGCCGCCAGCCCACTCGGCACGGGCAGCTTGGTCTGTGCAAAGTGGCGCAGCGTCTGCAAGCGCGAGGCCAGGCGCAGCATCACCACCCGCAGATCGCGCGAGAAGGCCAGCAGCATCTTGCGTACGTTCTCGGTCTGCGCCATCGGGATCGCCGCGCTGCGGGCGCTGGCGGCCTGGGCCTGCCGGGCTTGACGCTGCAAGCGCACCAGCCGGGTGGTCTCCAGCGCCAGCGTGGCAAAGTTGTCGCCAAAGGCCTTGGCGATCACCTCTTGCGGCTTGTTCAGGTGCTCGCAGGCATACACCAGGTAACTGGCCGCCTGCATCGCCTCAGAACCACCGATCTGGCGCAGGATGGAGGCCACCGCATCCGCATGGGCCAGCGTGTTCTCACCGGTGTCAAGTGTCTCGCCCGCCAGCAGCGGCTCGGCAAAGGCCCGCGCACGCAACAGCGCCTGAGCCTGATCGGGCAGGCTCTGGGCGGTGGCCTGCAGCACAGGCGAAGTAGCGTGGGAGCCATGAGGCTCGAGCGGCAGGCTTTTCATCAACTCAAGGTTTCCCGGCCCGGCCGGCTCAGTCCAGCAAAAAATCAGCCACTGCTTGCACCTGATCGTTGGCAACCAGGGTAGGGGCATGGCCAACACCGGCAAACTCCCGCAGACGTGCCAGCGGCCCGCGCTGGGTCATTGCCAGCGCGGTAGGCGAGGACAGCAGGTCCGAGTCGGCGCCGCGCAGCAGCAGGGTGGGCAGGCTCAGGCGGTCATAGAGCTGCCACATCAGCACCTCGCCCTGTGCGGCAGTCTCTGGCGTCAGCTGTCGAAAAGGCACAGCCAGTGCCGGGTCGTAGTGCAGGCGCAGCCTGTGGCTGCCCTCGGCCGCGGGCTTGACCATGTGGCTTGACAAGGCGAGCCACTGGGCCGGTGTGTGCGGCCCAAAGCTGCTGGCAATGGCCCACAGTGCATCAGCGGCCTGCTGCAGCGATTCAAATTCACCCGATCGACCCAGGTAGCGGCCAATGCGCTGCAAGGCCTGCCACTCAATGCTGGGGCCGACATCATTGAGCACCAAGCGGCGCACCTGACCCGGCTCCAGGTAGGCGCAGACTGCCATGCCAATCAGGCCGCCCATGCTGGTGCCAAGCCAGTCCAGCCGGCTGGCCTGCAACTGCCCAATCAGGGTCAGCATATCGGCGGCATAGGTTGGCACCTGGTAGGCCATGGGGTCGGCCAGCCAGTCGCTATCGCCACGGCCCACCACGTCTGGGCAGACCACCCGCAGGCGTTGGCCGGCGCGCGCACCGCGCTCACACAGGGCCTGGGCCAACACATCGAAGTCGCGCCCCTGGCGGGTCAGCCCATGCACGCACAGCACCACATGGTCGGCCCCAGCCTCGCCCCAGGACCAGTAGGCCATGCGGTGGCCACCGCCGGCATCGGGGCAATGAAGAAAGTGGCGGCTCGGCTCAGTCATGGTGAAATCGGGTTTGGTTGGCCAAGGGCTATCCTAAGGCAACTCTCAAGGAATCAGCATGCTCAAAGGCAAAACAGCACTCATTACGGGCTCCACCAGTGGCATTGGCCTCGGGCTCGCACGAGCCCTGGCAGCACAGGGCGCCAACATTCTGCTTAACGGCTTTGGTGACTCTCAAGGCCCCAGCGCCGAGCTGGCCACCCTTGGTGTGCGGGTGGCCTACCACGGCGCCGACATGAGCCGTCCGGCAGAGATCGAGGCCATGATGGCCTATGCCGCCAGCACCTTTGGCAGGGTCGATATTCTGGTCAACAACGCCGGCATTCAACATGTCTCACGCATTGAAGACTTTCCGCCCGAGCGCTGGGACGCCGTGCTTGCCATCAACCTCAGCAGTGCTTTTCATACCAGCCGCCTGGCTCTGCCGGCCATGCGTGCAGCCAACTGGGGCCGCATCATCAACATCGCCTCGGTCCATGGCCTGGTGGCCTCGGTCGAAAAATCTGCCTATGTGGCGGCCAAGCATGGGCTGGTCGGGCTGACCAAGGTGACGGCTCTGGAAAACGCCACCACCGGCGTCACCTGCAATGCAATTTGCCCGGGCTGGGTGCTGACCCCGTTGGTGCAAAAACAAATCGATGCTCGCGCCGCCGCCATGGGGCTTGGCAATGAACAGGCGATCAACAGCCTGCTGAGTGAAAAAGAGCCCTCGCTGCAGTTCACCACCCCCGAGGAATTGGGGGCGCTGGCGGTTTTTCTGTGCAGCAGCGCGGGCAACAACGTGCGCGGCGTGGCCTGGAACATGGACGGCGGCTGGGCCGCGCAGTAATGCCCTGCAGCCCCTACTGGCAGGCATCCCCCGGACCGCGCCTGGGCCGCTGGCCGGGTCCGCCAGGGCAGGCCATGGGCGGGCGCCCATCGGGGCTGGCTTGAGGGTTGAGCTGTCCGGCCTGCTGACGCAACTGCTGGCGCAACATGGCTCTTTCGTCTTCTGACAACTGGCGCCTGGGCAAATCGGCCGGGGCCGGCTCTTCCTGGCTGGGTCGCTCATTGGGCATGGGCCTGAGCGAGGAGCGCAAATCGGCCCGGCGCGGATCGCCGCCGGGCCCTGGAGCCGGGCCAGCTTGAGCACGCTGGCCGTGCTGCCCAGGCTGTCCATTGGCAGCCCCAAACAGTCCCAGCGCGCACAGCAGCAGCAAAGCAAATCTCATGCGGTTCAGCTTAACACCCCAGGCCCGGGCCTTGGGCGGCCAGATGTGTAACAGTGTGTGAGCACCGGGCCTGCAGGCTGGCGCATACGGGCGCGGGCCTGCACAATCCGCAAACCAAAAACAAGGCAGCAGCCAAGCATGAACCAAGCCCCCAAGCGAGCCGACAAGATCATGGTTGTCGACGACGATGCACGCATCCGCGACCTGCTGCGCCGCTACCTCAGCCAAGAGGGCTTTGCCGTGCTGCAGGCCGAAGATGGTCGGGCGCTAAGCCGTATTTTGCTGCGCGAGAGCGTCGACCTGATCGTGCTCGACCTGATGCTGCCGGACGAAGACGGTTTGTCGATTTGCCGGCGCCTGCGCGGCGCGCAGGACCCAACGCCCATCATCATGCTCACTGCCAAGGGAGAGGACGTGGACCGCATTGTTGGCCTGGAGGTAGGCGCCGACGACTACCTGGCAAAGCCCTTCAACCCGCGCGAGCTGTTGGCGCGCATCCATGCGGTGCTGCGCCGCAGACCGAAGGCTGAGCTGCCGGGCGCACCCTCGGTGCAAGCCGGCGTGGTGTGCTTTGGCCCCTTTATCTTCGACCTTGGCGCTCGTGAGTTGCGCCGGGGCGATGAAACCCTGCCACTCACCAGCGGCGACTTCGCCATGCTCAAGGCGCTGGTGCGCCATCCCCGCCAAGCCCTGCCGCGGGAAAAACTCGCGCAGTTGGCACGCGGCCGCGAGTTAGAGCCTTTTGACCGCAGCCTGGACGTGCAAATCTCACGCCTGCGCAAACTGCTTGAGACCGACCCCACTGCGCCACGCTACATCCAGACCGTCTGGGGCGTGGGTTATGTGTTTGTGCCAGACAGCAGCAGCTAAAGCCATGGGTCTGTTTTGGCGAACATTTTTTTTGCTGACACTGCTGTTGGTAGGCAGCATGCTGGCCTGGCTGCAAACCCTCAGGGCGATGGAATTTGAGCCAAAGGCATTGCAAACCGCGCAAGAAATTGCCGCTCTGGTCAACCTCAGCCGCGCCGCCCTGGTGCATGCGGATGCCATCAACCGGGTGTCGCTGATTAAAACCATGAGCGAGCAGGAGGGGCTGCGCATCCTGCCGCGCGAACCCGGCGACCTGGTGGAGCCTTTTGACACCGACGGCCCGAGCCAGCGCATCAGCCGTGAACTCGGCAGCCGCTTGGGCCCGGGCACCGAAGTCGCCAACCGGGTCAACCAGCAAGAAGGCCTTTGGATCGGCTTCACCATCGAGGGCGACCGCTACTGGTTGCGCACTGACCGGGCCCGCTTCAGCCACACCGCCGGGCAAACCTGGCTGATCTGGCTGGCCGCCGTGGCCGCGCTGTCGCTGGCCGGCGCAGCCCTGATCGCCGGGCTGGTCAGCCGGCCGCTCAAACAGCTCGCGCTGGCTGCATCGCGGGTGCGCGAAGGCCAGCTCGACGCCAGCACCCTTGACGAGACCGTCAGCACGCCCGAGCTGCGGGCAGTCAACACCGGCTTTAACCGCATGACCCGCAGCCTGGCCCAGCTTGAGCAGGACCGCGCCATCATGCTGGCCGGTATTTCGCACGACCTGCGCACGCCCCTGGCGCGGCTTCGACTGGAAACCGAGCTCAGCGTGGCCGACCCCCAAGCGCGGGATCACATGGCTGCAGACATCGGCCAAATTGACGCCATCATTGGCAAGTTTCTTGACTACGCCAGGTCCAACCCGGTGCGCTTGGTGAGCCTGCCGCTGCTCGACCTGGTGCGGGGCTGCCTCTACAACCTGACCAACCGGGGCGATGCCCAGATTGACCTGGACCTGAGCGCCGACCTGCTGGTGATGGCCGACCCGGTGGAGCTGGGCCGCGTGTTCACCAACCTGCTGGAGAACGCCCTGCGCTACGGACGCTCGGGCCAAACCGGTCAGGCCAAGGTCTTTGTTGGGGCACAGCGCCAAGCGCCTTGGGTGATGGTCGAGGTGCGCGACCAGGGCCCCGGCGTCACCGAGGCACAACTCGCCCGCCTGACCCAGCCCTTTTACCGCGGCGACAGCGCCCGCACCGAAGCCCGCGGCGCCGGCCTGGGCCTGGCCATCGTGGACAAAACCCTGCAGCGCATGGGCGGCTCGGTGTCGCTGGCCAATGCAGCCGGCGGAGGCCTGCAGGTTCGCCTGCTGCTGCGCGCCGCCACGCCGCCAGACAAACCGAACGTCGTCGCCTGAATCCGGGGGCGGGGTTCTGGGGCGCTTTAGTCGGGCGGCGGGCGCTGGCGCTGGTTGCCGGGAACCCCAAGCTCGGGGTGCAGTCGGCTGGCGACCAGCCAAGCGGCCAGCAGCGCCACACCGCCAGCGGCAAACACGCCAGACACGGGCACAAACTGCAGTACCAGCCAGACCAGGCCGGGCGACACAATGCCCGACACATCGCGAAAGCTGGAGTACACGGCCGACATCTCGGTGCGTTGCGAGGGCTTGACTGACATCAAAAACGGCAGGCCGCCGCAAATATCGAGCAAGACCAAAAAATAAGCCCCCAGCATCAGCACCGCCACCGTGGCCCAGGGGAGCGAAGAAAACACGGTGCCCAAAATAAAGCACAGGCCGCTGAACAAAAACCCGGTACGCACCGCTTCGCGCACGGAGTGGCGTTGCACCCAGCGCAGCATCAGCGGCGCCATGAACAGGCCGGCATTGGCCAGTGAGGTGGTCAAGCCACCCACCTGCTCGCCCAGGCCGTTTTGCACCGCAAAAATACCGGTGTAGACGATGTAAATCCACCAACCACAAGAGCGCATGACTGCAAAAAACCAGCCGGCAACCAGACGCGGCTGGGCAAAGAAACGTTTCAGGTAGGCGATCGGCGCGACCGAACTGGGCACCGCCTGCACAATCACCCGGCCATTTCCCAAGCGCAGACGCCAAAAGGCTGCGAGCATGCCCAGCGCCCCCAGGCCCACCAAGACAAACGGCGCACCGTGCCAATACGGCAACAACCAGACCCCCAGCACCGGCCCGATGGTCCAGCCCAGGCCGCCATAAAACAGGCGCAAGGATTCGAGCTTGCTGAAATCAGCCTTGGCCACGTTGTCCAGCACATAGGCGTTAAAGCAAACGAAGGCAGTGGCCGCAGCCATGGCGTTGCACAGCAGCGCGACTGTGGTGGCCGCTCCGCCCACCATGCCCAAAGCCGCCGACAGGACATACATCAGCACGCCGCCGGTGTAGACCCAGCGGCGCGGCAAGAGACGGGTCAACATAGGCACGGCAAGCACGGTCAGCAAAGACAGCAAGCCAACCGCAAAATAAATTTTCGACACCGTGACCGCGTCGCCCCAATACCGGTACATCACCAGAGGGTAGACCGCCAAGCTGCTGCCGCGCACCACGGCCTCGACGCCGCCGATGATGGCAAACGGGCGCACGCCTCGGGGCGCATGGGGCAGGCTGCTTGCCAGAGCCCGGTTGGGCATATTAGAGGGCCTGCCCCAGGCGCTTGACGCCCTCAAGAATCTTGGCCTCGTCGACCGTGGCAAAGCTCAGGCGCAAGCTGGCGGTGTCGGGGTCGTGGGCAAAGAAGGGCTTGCCAGGCACAAAGGCGACCAGCCGCTCAACGGCGCGCTGCGCAAAGGCGGTGGCATCAGGGCTGCGCCCCCCGGAGCCACTCAGGCGGGCCCAAAAAAACATGCCACCCTGCGGCCGGTTGAATTCAATCGCTTCACCAAGCTCGCGCTGGAGCGACTCGGCCATCACCCGGGCCCGCTGGGCGTAGGTGCGGCGCACCTGGTCAAGCGCGGCGCCCAGCCGGTCGAGCGTGAGGTAGTGGGCGCAAATTGCTTGCGTGAGGTTGCTGGTGTGGGCGTCGCTGAACTGCTTGCACATGGTGGCGCGGGCCAGCAACTCGGGCGGTGCTATCAGCCAGCCCACGCGCAGGCCGGGCGACAAAATCTTGCTGAAGCTGCCGCAGTGCGCCAAGCAATCACGGCTACCCGGCACCTGGGCCGAGAGCGCCAGCAGACTGGGCGGGGGCGGCTGATCAAAATACAGCTCGCCATACGGATCGTCCTCCACCACCATGGTGCCGGTGCTCGCAGCAAGCGCCAAAATGCGCAGCCGCCGGCTCAGGCTCAGCGTGGCACCACTGGGGTTGCCAAAGGTTGGAATCAGGTAGATGAGCTTGGGCTTGTGCTGCGCGATCAGTTGCTCGAGCCGGTCCACATCCACGCCGTCGGCATCAATGGGGGCGCCAATGATGTGGGCGCCGTAGAGCCGAAAGCACTGGATAGTGGCTAAAAACGTGGGCGCCTCGACGATCACCACATCGCCCGGTGAGATCAGGGTTTTGCCAATCAAATCGAGCGCTTGTTGGCTGCCCGTGGTGACGATCAGGCCCTCGGGGGCGACCTGCACATTGGCGGCGCTGCCCGAGCCGCCCTTGGCGGCCATGAAGGCGCTCAGACCCTCGCGCAGCGGGCCGTAGCCTTCTGTGGCCCCATACTGCAGCACCGACCCAGGCGTGGCGGCAAGCACCGCCTGGCTGGCCTGGCGGATGCCCTCCACATCGAACAGCGCGGGGTCTGGAAAACCGCCGGCAAAGCTGATGATGCCGGGCTTGCCCAGCAGCTTGAAGAGTTCCCGGATGGCTGAGGTTTCAATCGCGTCCAGGCGCTGGGCAAATTGCATGAAAAGCTCTTTTCGAATTGGGTTCACGGCACACCGCGCGAAGGCTAAGATTATGATTCAGCGCCAGTCTGCACCAGCGCCTTCTTCCCGCTCATCCGCAAGCCCCATGACACCTGCTGCTATCGAAAAATTTTTTGCCACGCTCAAGGCGGCCAATCCGCTGCCGGTGACCGAGTTGGAATACAGCTCGGTGTTTGAGTTGCTGGCCGCAGTGCTGCTGTCAGCCCAGGCCACCGATGTCAGCGTCAACAAAGCGACCCGCCGCTTGTTCCCGCGGGCCAACACGCCGCAGGCGATTCTTGCGCTGGGCCAAGAGGGGCTAGAGGCGCACCTCAAGACCATTGGCCTGTTTCGCAGCAAGGCACGCCACCTGCTCAAAACCTGCCAGTTGTTGGTCGAGCGCTATGGCGGCGAAGTGCCGCGCACCCGCGAAGCACTCGAAGCGCTGCCTGGCGTGGGCCGCAAGACCGCCAATGTGGTGCTGAACGTGGCTTTTGGCGAGCCCACCATGGCAGTTGACACACACTTGTTTCGCCTGGGGAACCGAACCGGCCTGGCGCAGGGCAAAACACCACTGGCGGTCGAGCTCAAACTGCTCAAACGCATCCCGGCAGCTTATTTGGTGGATGCCCACCACTGGTTGATCCTGCACGGCCGCTATGTCTGCCAGGCCCGCAGGCCGCAGTGCTGGCAATGCGCGGTGAGCGACTGCTGCGATTACCGGCCCAAGACGCGTCCGCCGAGTGCTGCCGGCAGCTAGTGTCTGGCGGGGTACTGGCGCTTAAAAAGCAGCCTCAGGCATGTCGGCACAGGTCTGGTCGCCCGCACTGACCACGGCCAGCCAGGCGCCAATTTTGGGCAGTTCGTAGCGGTAAAAATAGCTTGTGGCGCGCAGCTTGCCCTGGGTCTGCGCCAGCGTCTGCTGGCTGTCGTGCGCCAGGGCAGCCAGGGCTACATCAAGCCATATCCAGGCCAGCACGGTGTGGCCAAAGGCCTGCATATAGGGCACGGCATTGGCCAACGCCTGCTTGGCTTGGCGGCTCGCCCAGGCCGCTTGGGTGGCCGCGCCCAGGCTGTGCAAGGCTTGTTGCAAGCCCCCAGCAAAAGGCGCCAGCTCGGGCTGGCCAGCAGCACGGCCAGCGGTCGCCAGCATGCGCTCACCCAGCAGTCGCAGGCCACGGCCGTCCTCCATGAGCACTTTGCGCCCCAGCAGGTCGGCGGCCTGGATGCCGTGGGTGCCTTCATGAATCATGTTGAGCCGGTTGTCGCGCCAGTATTGCTCAACCGGAAAATCCCGCGTGTAGCCATAACCGCCAAGGACCTGGATCGCCAGCGAGTTGGCCTCCAGGCACCATTCGCTCGGCCAGCTCTTGGCAATTGGCGTGAGCACCTCCAGCAGCAGGCGCGCCTCGTCGGCATGTGCTTCTGAGCCAGTGCGCTGCTCATCGACCAAGCGGGC